>Ga0163180_10000561_pt1 | contig 21569 bp, 37 predicted proteins | sample AtlANTMetagenome_2_FD_109647 | JGI IMG/M metagenome (GOLD analysis project Ga0163180, IMG submission 109647) | Marine eukaryotic phytoplankton communities from the Atlantic Ocean - Atlantic ANT 4 Metagenome | ecosystem: Environmental > Aquatic > Marine > Oceanic | place: North Atlantic Ocean...
AACCCAGCAGATGGCTGGTAGTACCACGTCTCTGTCGCCGTGAAGATGATCAAAACGCCATTGTGCTCTCGAATGGCCGTGATGTTGTCCTCTGACGGAACCGACATTACGTTGTCTGCCGCGATGGATGTCGGGTATCCCACGTCTGAGAAGTAGACGTTGGTGCCCTCGAACAGGACAAGCCTCCCACCTATGCTAGCTCCGCCTTTCGGTGAGGGGAACTCCGATCGACTCAGATAGGTGATGCCCTCAGAGAACGGGCCATCAGTGGCCACAGCGTTGATGACAACGGATGTCTCCGAGTAGGGGGGAGCCCATGACCGGTCATAAACGGTCGTCACCTGCTTGTCGCGCCCAAGCACAGACAGGTTGTTGTCGCCGCGAGTCCTGCCTCTGAACACCGAAGGGATGTACGCAAGCAGCCCGGTGTCGTTGTTCCCGAAGTAGAGGATGTCGTTCATCTCGGTGAAGAAGAACGTCTCCGCTGGCTCGCTGACCAACAGCCATTGCTGTCTATCGGTGAGGTTTGAGCCTGGGTACTGCTTGTAATAACTGTTGGCCGGGGATTTTTGAATCATCCCCTCCCACCACGTCTCGTAGTGACCGTGCCAGTCGGGCATCTCAAGGCGCGATGTCGATGTCTCTCCGAACTCGGAGGTATGCCGGAAGATGGGCTCTTCCCAGCGGTCCCCGGTGGTTACATCGTAGATGTCTACGATGTAAATGGAGATGAAATGGCTGAGGGTGGAGTTTCGGGTAAACGTCGCTGACGTGTCCGCTGGCCTGTCGCCGCTCCATACGTCCGCAGTGAATACAGACACGATCTGCTCATGGCCAAACGAGGTGGTCATGGCGTACGAGCCAAGGTGCTCTTTGTATCCCCACAGAGGGACTGCCGCCCTAAGCCTTCCGGCTCGCATGGTGGTGTCTAGTTCAACCACCTGCCCGAAGCCACGCCGCACCTCCCACGAGTTCCTGCGGTACAGCATGTTGAGGGCGAACGCACCCTTGGTCGGGGAGTCTGCCCGGATGCCATCACCAAGCAGTTCGACCTCTTGCCCTCTTACCGCCATGACGCTCTCCTAGATATACAGTTCTCTGGAGGTAACATCCTGCACGTACTGAGCGCCTGCCGCCGTTCGGTTGTTGAGGTACTTCTCAAGGGCTCGCTCGCGCTCTGCGATGCGGCCTTGGGGCCCAACAAGGGCCACGTTCTCTGCGGCGTCCATCACCGCGTACTGCTTGCAGGCGTACAGGGCGATTAGATCGTGGAAGTCTGCAAGTTCATCAGGGACCAGCGTGCCATCGTAGGCCGGGGGGCCGGTGGTGGCCGTGTCCCAGATGATGTCGTTGCGTACGGGAACGTAACTAAGCGTGACCTGCTTGGTCATCTTGTTGGAGAAGAAGATCTGCGTCCCCTTCAGGTAGTAGCTGTTGAACCCAGATGTCAGGGAGTTGAACGCAGCAGTGGGCGAGAAGATCGTCGATGGGTTGCCCGTCACCGAGTCCATCAGTGTCAGCGACAAAAGGTTCGATAGCCTGCGCCCAGAGGTCGCCGTCTGGCCAGCCAACACATTGCCGCTATCAGATGCCGCTGTTAGATCAATCACGTTTGACGACGAAAGGGTGTACGTGTCCGTGATGGCCAGGATGCTCGCATCGAACTCGCACACCTTCTGCCTGAACTCTGGGTACGCGATGTTCATGATGTTGCCCACCATGCTGGTAGACAAAAACGTCTGGTCGGGCTCATCCGCATACGTGCGGAATGTCCCGATGATCTGGTCAACCGTCGCCATCAGACACCCCCTCTTGAGCCCGGAGCCCTGCTTACGTTGCCCTCCAAGCCTTGCGTGAGAGCGCCCTCTGCGGCAGCGGCTGTGCCCGCCTGCTGCGCTCTGGCCGCCTGCTCTTGGATGATCTGCTGCTGAGTGTTCGGGGAGTTGGCCGCTGCGATGTTGCGCCCAATGGCACCCCGGTCACCACCGGCAGCCCTTGGGAACACCTTGTTGGCCATCATAGCCGTCTCGTAGTCCTCAACCGGAGCGCCCGCTGTGGCGATAGAGACCAGAACATCTCTGATGTATTCCTGGCGCTCCTCCTCCATCTCGTAGAACTCGCCAGTCTTGATGAAGTCATCAAAGACCTGCTTGGCAGCCACAAGGTCATCATGGAGGAAGATCTCAATGTTCATGCCGGCCCTAGCCGCATCGAGAAGGTCGCGAGCATGAGCGATGCCTCGCACCTTCTTAGAGATGAAGGCGTTGCCCGTGCGGAAACTCAACTCGTTCAGCGCGGTCTCGTTGTCGATCAACCCACGCTCAAGCAGTTCCATGACCTTGGCGTCTCGGTCTTGGGCCTCGTCCTTGAACAACGAGCCCGCCTCGATGAACACCTCTGGGGTGTCCACGATGCTGGTGGACGCAATGCTCTCGAAGCTGACAGCGCCGTACTCATCCAGCATACCCATCATCTTGGGCATGCTGTAGTAGACCTTCATGTATTCAAGAACGCATGTGGCCATGGCTTTCACGCCGCGCTCAATCTGCTGCTGTGTGATCTGAAGCTGGCTCGTGTCCTGCTGAGTAAGGACCTGCATCGCCTTGCCAGAACTCACGCCCACCGCTCGCTTGCCGAGGGTGACAGAGTGGATGCCTGACACGTCGCTCATCTCGCCCTGGATACGCATGACGTTATCCATGACGTACGCGGGCATGGCGGCTGCTGCCACCTGCTGTGGCGCACCACCTGCGGGGTTGTAGTAGATCTTCTCACCGGGGCGGCTGGTGATGGACTGCTGGTTAATCCCAGAGGTCTTCGGCACCAGCCACTTGGGGTTGCCCATCAGTTCCACGTTGTGGATGATCTGACTACGAGCCTTGTTGTAGAGCAGTTGGAGGTCCAGCAGAGGCGCAAGAAGACTCAGGCCCCACAGCCTGCGGTTGACCTCGGTGTACCGGATGATCTGCACAGGGAAGGTGGAGATTGGAATCTCGTCTTCCTTGAAGAGGTACGTGTTCCCAATCACAATCGCGTGCTTGCCATCGCGCCAGTAGACCTCGAACACCGAGATCCGGTCTTTGGGCGGCTCGTTGGTGGTGCCCGTACTCACGGTGCCGTAGTCACTGCTCATCTCGTCAGCGCCAGCGGCCTCGATGATCTCCTCTTTGTCAGGGTACGCCTTCTTCAGGTTGTACTTGCTGACGTAGGTGCGGAGAGCAACCCAAGAGCTATCTTCAGGGCTGATTACACCCTTCTCGAAGAAGATGTCATACGGACCCACAGCCTCGGTCCTAACGCAGTCGCGGTCTGGGTCGTAGAACGTGTGAAGCGCGCAGGTGCCGCACTCCACAAGCCACTTGATGGCCGTCTCAAGCGTGTACTTGACGTTGTCGTTATGCCAGTAATACCGGAGGGCAAGCTCGGAACTCTTGGCCTTCTCGATGTCCTCGCTGGACGGAGAGGCGGGCAGTACAACGACCGAGGGGTAGGAAAGGGCCAGGCGCGACGTGATGTTCCTCGTGATGTTGAGGAGCAGATTAACTGTAACCCTGGTTTGTGCATCTGACCCCATCCTCGACGTAACGAAGCCATCAAGCCGCTTGTCGAACGAGAGCCACTGGCGGCCCTCCAAGAACTTGAGGGACATATCCCACAAGCGCCGCTCGCTGGTCTTCTCGGTGTAGGACTCCCGAAGAAGGCCCTTGATGTTTGTGGGAAACTTCTCAGGCATGGCTTCCTAGAGGAAAGGGGCGACCTTGGATGCGAGGTCAATCGCGCCCATGAGTTGGGGCGAGAACATTTCCTTACGGGCAAAGGAGAGGTTGTCGGCCCCTCCCCCTCCCACCATCTGCTGGGCTGCTGCTTGGCGTGCAGCGCCCCCGCCAGCGGGTGAGCCGCCAAACGACTGCATCATCTTCTGAAGCAGTGTCGGGTCAATCCCGCCGTACTTGCCACCGGAGGAGGGGGCGGGCGTGGCAGCCCCAGCGGCTGCCGGGTTCTGCAAACCCTGGCCAAGAAACGAGCCCGCAAGGGCTGATGGGTCTAGGCTAAATCCGGCCATCACAGTCCTCCGTAGATCTGATCCATCGCTGGATACTCAGTGGTCTTCGCGGCTTCTAGTTCGTCATGAAGCCTCTTATCTCTCTGCTCCTTTTGGATAAGGAGCCAGAGATAAAACCCAAGTAGGGCCATGACGGATGCTCCCGTGACTAAGCACAAGCCGACGAGAGCATCCATCATGACGAACTCCTACTAGACGGTCAGGGTCAGACCCACCAGCATGCCGTTCTGGTTCGGGTGCGTACAAACGGTATTGTAGTACCACTTGTAGAACCCTTCCCAGGCGTCGATGCCGTTGGCCCGCAAGATCTCCGTGCCGTCGAGGTCCGCGAAGCCGTGACCCTGAAGCTCAAGGAGCTTCCAAGTGTTGGACTTCATGAAGACCATGCCGCCGTTGTCCACCTGACGTGCCGTCTTGATGGGAACCCCGCCGTAGGACAGGCCGGAGAATCCACCGTCGAGCTTGGACGCCCGCTCACCGCTCACGTTCTGAACGGTGTTAGAGGTTCCCGCCGTCAGTTGGAACAGGGAGCCGTAGAGTTGCCGCTGGAGAGGGGACATCAGGATCATGTCAGGCTCTTCGCCGGAGGCGAGGCTGATCTGATCGAAGATGTTCTGAATCCGAGGCAGCGACACGTTGGCTCGATCATGGTTACCGGCACTGGCCTGAGACAGAACGGCGGAAGAGCGCAGGGTGTTCTCGCCCGTAGCCGTCGCCGTTCGGTCGATGCCGAAGTGGGTCGGGTTGGCGAGGTTGCCGTAGATGCCCTCTGGCTCAGGGTTGAGCAGGTTGTCTGCGGCGGTCGTCGCCCCAGCCGCACTCTGGGCGTCTGCGATTCGGACAGCGCAAGGAACGCCAGCAGGGAGGCCCGTGAGGTCCAGATCGTTGGGAGCAGCGTTCCGCATCGTGAACGAGCGCGTAGCAACGTCAATCGGAGTACCAGCAGCCGCGATGTCACCGAAGGCGTTCGCGCCGCCCCATGTGGCGATCGTGGCGTAGGTGTCCATGCGGATGAACTCGATCCTGAGATCGTTACCCGTCGCGGCCACAGCAGCCCGCACCGTCTCCAACTTCTCGATGTCGCCAGTGAACTCGTAGGTACGAGGGTTGGCGTTCTTGTTCTCGTGCTCGTTGACGAAGCCGAGAACTCGACCACCAGACACGCAGCGACGATCGGAGGCGTTACGGAAGTCCGTGACCAGACGCTTCATCTCAGCGTCCATCCAGCCGACGAAGGAACCGACGCCGCCCTTGGCAGCAGCGGCGGTCGCGGGACCGGTGATCTGGAACGTGCCGTACTGGAACCGAGCGTTGACCTGAAGCCGCAGGTAGCCCTGCGAGCCAGCGACCGGAAGCGCGGTGACGCCGCCAACGGTGCCAGCCTCGTCGAGGTACTGAACACCCGTGTTGCGGGCGGTGTGAACTGGGATGATGGCGACCCGACCGTTCCAATCAACGGTCGTCTTCTCCATCAACTCAAGGACCATCATTTCGTTGTTAAGCTGGTCCTGAACGGGACCGATGTAGAATTCCTTCAGGATATTCTGAAGGGTGGTCTGTGTAGCTACCATTTTAGGTTTCTCCTATTACGCAAAGGGGTTGCCGCCCTTAAGGAACGCCCGGAGAGCTTCGCTCCCCTCTTTGACGTTCTTGGGCTTCGCCGCCTCGCTAGAGACCGGGGCTTCCACAGCACCTGACTTGGCTGGCCTTGGGGCCGCAGCGGGCTTGGCCGCAGCGGGGTTGTCTTTGAGGTAGCGAGAGATCGCCTCCTCCTCGACTTGAGCCATCCATGCACTGTACTGCTCGGCCACGTTCTCCGCTGAGAGCGACGGGTTCTGAGCAACAGCCTGCAAGATTACATCGCGAGTCGCCGACGGATACTTCTGAATCGCAGCGCCCACCTCGGCCTCAAGAGACTGACGCGCCAATGCGACCTCAGTCTCGTGGAGCCGTGCGCTGAGTTGCTGGAGAGCCGGATCTACCGACTTCTGTGCAGTGGGCTCATCTTCGCCCAGCAACTCTTTTAGCCACGCTTCATCGTCATCAGCCTTCGGCTGCGGTGCAGCTTGCGCTGGAGCAGGTTGAGATGCATGACGCTGCGCCTGTTCACGGAGTTGTTCGAGTTGAGCCTTCAACTCTGCCGTCTCCGTCTTGAACTGGTTGCGCGCCTCAATCACCTCTTTGAACCGCGTATACGGGACGCGGTGACCCGGTTGAACCTCTTCTTCCTCAGCCTGGCTGTCACTGGCTTCGGTCTTCTGAGGCTCAGCTTCTGCTCCACCCTCCGCTTCTACCTTTACGTCCCCTGCGGTGTCGGACGAACTGGCGGGCTCGGCTTCCTCAACAGGCGCTGCCTCGGCTGGCTCCTCTGCGGGAGCAGCCTCCTGAGCGGGCTCTTCTGCCTGGAGAGTCTCCTCGCCAAGCATCATCCCCCGCATCTTCTCAGCATCGCCTTCTTGTAGAAAACCCATGTCCCCTCCACCGTTTAACGCCCGGTACGGCGATCATCATGCGCTACGTCAAGCAGCGAGCCTTGGTTGTAAGGCGTGCCCCAACGGTCAGAGTTCTCTTTACCGAAGTGGTCGGAGTATACCTTGCCCGTTGTCCGCTCAAACTGCAAGAGTTCGGCAAAAGTGGAGGGCTTCTTGGCTAAAGACTCCTGCTTCATGGGCTCGATCTGATCAAAACCCATCAGCGCCAACGCATAAGCGAACACCATGTCATCGTGTTTCTTCGACGACGCCTCCGGCTTGCCCTTATCGTTGTAGATAAATGTGTTCACCTCACACTTCATGCGCTCATCTTCAATGGCCAGCCAGCCCTTGGAGACGTACTCATGAAGCCTAGCCAGCATAACTGGCCTGGTGTTCTGGTTGGTGTTGAAGCCAACTCGCTCAAGCCACCTGTCAGCGAGCTTGTCGTACTGGGTTCTCCTGAATATGTAGGCCCACTCATGAGCCATGAGGTATTCGAGGATGCTGAGGCCATACGTGTTGGACTCCACAACGCACAGGGCGTTCCACTTCTTGGCCTCTCTCAGCAACACGTCGCCAAACTCAGACGGGGGTATCCGCTGATAGTACGTGGCGACCACAACCGGCTTCTTCTTCTCGGTGACATCCATCACGCAGAACGCCGAGTAGTCTCCGCTGGGTGAGCCTGACGCCACATCAACCCCTATGGTGTAAACGTGATAGGGGATGGGCTCGCTCTGTATGTACTCACGCCGGCCAGAGTTGGCCACTGCGTGGGGGAAGATGACCGGGAAATACCGCTCACCGCTGGTGATGAAGGCGTGCTCTGCGTCGAGCGGGTACTCTTGGAGGAAGATGTTCCAGTTAGCAGCACACTTCGTTTGATAAGTCAGGTGCGCCCAATTGTACTGTGCTTCCGTGAGGTTATACCTCTCTGCGTACTTCTGGACCTTGGGGATTGCGGCCTTGGGCTGCGCTGGCGAAATATAATTGGGATCTTTCGTCCAGCCGTAGAAGATCTTGGTAAAGCCACTGTCCTCGATCCACATCCGGTGGGCGTCGTTGATGCCGTTAGCGGTGGTTTCAAGGACAATCTCAGCACCAGGGCCAGCGGTCTGGAAGGCAGCCGCAATGGTTCGATCCACATCGTTCCAGAAAGCAAACTCTGAGCAGTGAAGGCTCTGGTACGTCGTTCCGCGAAAGGAGTCGGAGTTTGCCGTCGCAACGCGGATCAGTCCACCATGAAAGAACACCAACTCCCTGACGTTCGACTTCTGAGTAGGGAACTTCAGGAAGTTAGGCAGGAGTTCATACGCTCTTTTGTAGATCTCAAAAATGACCTGAGCGCTCTCGGCGCTGTGCGCGATGACACACACCCGGAAGTTCGGGATGAACATCGCCTTCCACAGGTTCCGCATCGCGATGGCCGTCGTCATGCCAAGCTGACGAGCCTTCAGGATGTAGACCCAGCGGTAGTCCTCGACAGAGTCGTAGAACTCTGCCTGCGCGGGCTTGGGATCGAAGTACACCGATCGCCCGCGCTTATCTACAATCTTCAGGTGCTTGCAGAACTCACTGAAGTTCTTGGCGCAGGCGGCGATGCGCTTGGCATCGGCACCAGATGACATCAGTGAACGCTATCCTCTTCGGAGTCCCGATGCTCCGCAGCCTTGCCCAAGATGCGCCCAATGTCCTCTGGAGAAAGCTCGCTGCTCTTCAGGGCATCGGTCTTGGCTTTGGTGAACTCGATGTCCGCTTGCAGCTTCTCTTGAGCCAGGGCATCCATCCTGCTGCGATGGGACGCCGAGGATCGAGACGACGCGCGGAACTCATCACGGGTGCGCTCCAAGATCCAAGCAGCAGCGCGCCAGTCTTTCTGAGAGTGGAACTTGATCTGCTCAACCAGATTCGTCGTCCCAACAGCCTCAGCCCTCTCGACATCAGCAGCGAACTCAGCCTTCGCCTCATCCCTCAGCCACTTACTCAGAGTCGGAAGGCTGATGCCCGCCCTCTTGCACACAGAGGTGCGAGTATGGCCAGCCTCAAGGCCCTTGATGATCACCTTGGTGACACCAATGCAGAACTTGCTAGACATTAAACCCTCCCGCGACCAGTGAAACGCTTCAGAGCAGCAGACCGCTCCGCAGGCTTGGAATGCTCGGCCAGGCAGGTGTGAAAGGCCGAGAGGAAGTCAGTCACGTTGATCCCAAAGCGCACCTTATCGAAATGGCGCTTGTTGGAATTCACCGGATTGTCCTCCATCTTCTTGCTCATCGTCAGCAGAACCTTCCGGCAGACGCGGTGCTTCGGGGCCAACTCCTTGTCACGGTACGGGGCCAGCTTGATCAAAGCATCCTGAATAAACCCTATCGTGATGTGGCGCGTCGTCTTGACGTTCAGGTCCTCGTCCATGTTCATGGGGTTGTAGAAGAGCATATCAACGCTCTTCTTCACCTCGCCCAAGGTCTCCGCGAGCATCCCCTCAACAATGTCTTTGGGGAAAAGCGGAGACGCTACGCCTACTACATCGCTCATGCGCCGTACCGCTTGAGCATGTTGACGACGCCAAGGATGCCCACAACGCGCTCCTGCTGGCGAAGTTGCTGCATGATCGCAACCAGCAGCTTGCCGTCATCGCCCACGTAGGTAACAAGGCGGTTGGCGAAATCAATGATGTCGGCAGGGGCCTCGCCCTCAGTGAGCTTCAGCACCTCAACCGGGCGACCCACCTTCTTCGGAGCCTCCTCGCTCTTGGCCGGGGCCTTCTTCTTGGCAGGAGCCTTCTTCGTTTCGGTCTTCTTGGTGGCCATAGAGTCTAATCTCCCTGGGCTTTGGCAAGCGCCCTAGCTCGTTTGAGAACGATACGTGCGAACAATCTTGATCGTCTGTAGCACTCATTACCGCTATTCCAATGACATAGGGCCTTGGCCCAGTTCTTATACTTTGTACGGTATCTTCTCAGCGCAGACAAGCCCGCAGCCACCAAGTCGCACCCCTCGGCGCTGCGATTTGGACAATGGTAACGCGGCAGGACTTGTAAAGGGCCAAGAGCCCCGACCGAACTCTCGGCCTCCGGGTTGAACCTGCTCTCTGTGTAGGACAAAGCGACGGCGATATGGGGTGGCAGGCCACCCTCCATGGCCCCAACTCCAACCTCCATGCAAGTCCTGAACGCACGCTCAGGGGGCTTTGAAGGCTGCCAACCCATAGCATGCATGCACAGGGTGCTGACAACGAACCACTCGGTCATTTCTTTAGATCCTCTTCGGTGATGGCTCGCCGGAACTCTGTCTCCTGGCCATCTTTGAAGTCCGTTGTGTCCTGCACCCTCGGCACCTGACCGCGCTGCTTGGTCACAGGGGGAGCCTTTTTACGCATCATCCGCTGCGCCAAGCCCACCGCCTCAGTGGTCAGAGACCCCGACCCAATACCCAGGACAACGCCCATCGTTGGGTTTTCGGGGATCATCAACCAACCAAAACCAGCACCAGATACCACAGATACCACCCTCAACAACGTACCCCGCCACCACGGCTTTTCGCCTGTTCGCTCAATGACGCCTTGCTGAATCGCCTTCTTGGCTGTCTCGGTGATCGCACCAGCAGCAAGAGCGCTGATGGCGATAACCATCGCGATTCCTTCCCATGTCAGGCCCTCAATCAATAGCCTTTCTCCTAGCGAACTCGGCTAGGAGCATAGCATCAGCGGTCGCATGAACCACCTTTTCGCCAGGAAATAAACGCTGGGCAGCGGCCTTGGTCACGTTCTTGTCACCCTTGGACAAACACCCCATAGCTCGCTGCCATGTGCCCGGAGGAACGGTCTCAAACCGCACCCGGTGGCACACCAACAAACCACGGCAGAAGCCATACGAGGTGCCAAACTTGAACGTAGACGCCACCCCCTGCCTCGGCATCGATGACACCTTCTCAAGAATCGCCGCCTGAGTGTGCTCTCTGCACTCCTCAATGAAATCAGAGATGTCATGCTCAGTCTCAGACAGCCTGATGCCGTCTATGAACTGGCCCTTGTGGTCAATAACCACGATAGCCCCGGAGTATCCGGGGTCGATTCCCATGTAGAGCTTCATTTAAATATCCTCAAACCGCATGTTGCGCCCGTTCCAACGAATATCGGTCACCGACAGGTCCTGTTGAGGGCCATGGCGGAACTTATCCATGCCCAACTCAGCAGCAGCGCGGGACGCCTCTGGAGAGACCTTGAAAGGCAGCCAAGGCACCAAGGCCAAGTCGCAATCGTCCTCGATAGACCCAGAACCCTTGGCGTGAAGGACCTTCGGGCGCTTCTGGTCCCGCTTCGCAGCCAGCGTAGGCTGGGACAAGACCACCGTCGTACAGTCAAGCTCAATAGCCAGGTGCTTCAAGCCCTTGGAGTTCGTCGCGATGTCCTCTTCAGCGGTCGAATCCTTCCGAGAAGAGCCAGACTTCATCAACTGGAGGTAGTCAACGACAACCAGGCCAACGCGACCGTACTCAGACTTCATCTGACGCGCCACTCGGCGGATATCAGACACCGAGCCGTACTCAGAGCCAATGACCTTGATGGGCAAAGGCTTCACGGTGTTCGCCCCATGGGCAAAACGGCTGAACTCATCGGGAGTAAGCCCAGGTCGGTCGTGGACATGGACAGGAACACCGCTGATAGCGGCGATCATGCGCCCATAAACCTCCTTGGACTGCATCTCAAGGCTGCAAATGAGGACAGGATGGCCCGCACGAGCAGCAGTAAGAGCCACATTGTTCACCGCAAACGCCGTCTTCCCATGACCAGCAGCCGAAAGGACCACAACCTGCCAACCTGTCTTGAAACCACCACCAAGATGGTCGTCAAGACAGCGAACACCAGTCGGTATCCGGGTCTCAACCAACTCGCCAGACTGAACCATCTTGACGTAATCAACGTATTCAGACACTCCAGAACTCGCGTCTAAGCCCTCTTTGGCCCCTATGACGGCCTCCACCTTGCCTAGCTCTTGTTGAGCGCGGCTGAGGGCCTCTGAGGGCTCGCTGGAGCCATATCCCAGTAGTGACACGGACTGTCCTGCTTCGATGAGCCTACGTTTTGCAGAGTACGCTCTGACTCTGTGTACGTAGTCTTCGATGTTCTCTGAGGTTCCGCTTTTGTCGAGGACCTCACCTAGTGTCCTTGTTCCTCCGCTCTTTTCCCAGTCACCTCGTTTGGTGAGTTCGTCTCTGATGGTGACTTCATCGACGGGCCTTCCTTCTTTCCCGAGTGCGAAGATCGCCTCGGTAAGAAGACGGTGTCGGTCAAAGTACATGTCGTTAGGCCGGAGGCCCAACTCGATAACGACACCAACTAGAGACGGGCGAACAAGAACGCTACCCAGTATCTCGCGCTCTATCTCCTCTGAATGAGGCAACGACTCAACCACAACGACACCTTCCCTCGCGCGAGCGCGCGTCTAAAATTACTCTTAGTAAATGTACCCCCTACACCCCCCCCTAAAGGGGGGTGTGGGGGTTACTGTTTTTAAGGTCATCATCGACCACGTATAGGTCTAGCTCTGAGACACCGAGAGATCTGGCCAAACGAACCAACGTCCCCAAACGTGGCTCACGCAAATTCCTCTCAATCCTAGACAGCGCAGGCTGACTCACACCAGACATCAAAGATAAACCAGGCTGACTAATGCCAAAACTCTCCCGAACCTCGCGAACACACATCCGTATACGCATCTCAACCTCCAATAAAACCATACTTACCATGCCAATCAGCATGGGTCAACGGCTAACTTCAAATTTTTGGCCGCAGCTTTTGGGTACAACCCCCGCGCTCGGCTTTTCCCAAACTCGTTTCCCTACCGACCGGTCGGTTAATCAACCACTGAACGCATGCCCACTACTGAACGGACGTACACCAGTTCATCAGCACCCCATGTGTAGAAATAATCCACACCATATATGGCACCATACGTCCCCAATCGACCCACTCGCGCAAGCGTGAAACCTAGGGGGCGGGGGGCATGGGGCCCTAACCCACCAGAATCACTACCCTTTCACCGTCACACACAACATATAGTATGCAATACTTGCGGACAACACAAGATATAGTGGTTACACATGACCCCACTACTAGGGTCAACTGACCCCACTACCCTAACACTATAGAATCACTACCTTTTCACTAATATCCTGAACACATGTCTAGTGGTCAACTGACCCCACTTGACCCCATTCCTCCATACTGTACACACATTCAGTATTATCTCCTAACATATTGATTAGTAAGGAATAACAGTTTTTGGCATGGGGTATGCAGTGTCCTAATATCGCCGGGCAGATGGTCTGCCTGGATTGGCCGGGAGTACCCACGGACAAAGATTCAAGGACCCAACGGAAGCAAGCCATAGCACCCCACCCATTAGGGCAGCCGGAAGGCACGTATAAAGCATGGCACGCGTACCGCCTTGAGTCTTTGCCCGTGGGCACTCCCACTAACTGAGAGAGAGAAATCCGTAATCCCACGGACGTGGGTACCATTGACACCGACAATTAGGAGGAAACCATGGGATGGGGTGAAGCCCGCGACTCCCAACTCAGCGAGGAACAAATCGCTGCGGTTAGGGCACGAGCTAACAGGAAACAATCCCGGGGCTATTTCTCCCGTAAGACGCCACTCACGGCTCGCGAACAAGCCCTCCAAGATAGGGCTAAAGCGCGAATCGCTGAGGAGCGAAAACGGGAGCGGGCAGAAGCTAAAGCTAGCAAGCGGAAGCGGAAGCCCAAAAGCCCTAAGGTCAACAGGCTGAAGCCCTCAGCCTACGTGCTCCAGGTAGACGCCAACGGCAACGCAACGAAAGTTGCTCCCGCCGTTCAGTCGCCGGCCAACGGCGGACGTCCCACAAGGGACTGTCAAGGCCACCTGGACGCGAGACCCAAGGGGGGAATCGTTCCCGCTTGGATGGTCAAAGCCATCCAGGGCATGAGCGAGACCCCAGGAGACGCGAAGAAAGCCGTACCCGTTCAGGCTAGAAAGCCTGTCAAGGTGCGGGCGAAACGCGCCAAGCAGAAGCGGAAGAAGGCCAGACGAAACCACTGGTAGACGCAACGGGGACCCTTTGGGGGGTCCCCTTGCCCCTTGTGAGCATGAGCACGGCGCTCGTGTCCACAAGGGGCAAACCATAGGAGGTGAGACGATGCCTGGACAGTTTACGTTCAACCCGCCCGATGACGACGCGCCACAGTGTATGGCGGAGCCATCGAGCATTTATGAGGCAATCGAAGAATTCGACGCCTGGGAGGATGACGCCTTCCAAGTGACGGACAACGCGACGGCCAGCGCACGCTAGACCGTGCCTCTGTAGCCCATCCAATGAGCGGGATGGACTACAGGGATGCGAGCTATCAACAAAAGGGAGGCAAGCTATGGTGAGACGATTTGTGTCGAATGACTTTGTGAACGTGCCCAACATGTTTCGTTGGTGCATGAGCATGAAGGCGAGTTCAATCGAGCCCAGCGCACGAGACGTTGGCGCTCGGATGTTCATGCTCGCTGCCCTGTTCCCTACCCTGACGGGTCTGGAAATCAAGGACGTGGCAGAGGGCACGTTGGTCCCTGACCTCGATTACGACGAGGAGACCGCAACCTTTACTCTGGACGGTTGAACGTCCTGGCAATGGGGACCCTTGAGGGGTCCCCTTGCCCTTTTGACAATCAAGTATGAGTCCCGTGCGGCTGGTTCAGGCTCTGATAGTTAACAGCTATCACCCTAGCCAGTCGAAGGTTCCCATCCCGGTCGCGAACGGGGCGGACAAAACGTCATGCGGGAGCATGGCGTCGGACAGAAGCCCAACGGGTTGCATCCACAACCCAAGTGGTTCACGGGGCTCATATTTGACTGCCAAAAGGGAGAGCTATGACAGATGAACGATTCGTTCTGATGGCTCCATTGTCTGACCATGGCTTCACGTATGTAGCGAGCATACCTAACGAGGCCGCTGAGACGATGGTGCGAGCAAGCCCCTACATGGAGGCCGCCGAGCGGCGAGGGGGCTTCGTCCACAACGGGAGGCTGTACGGAAAGGTTGGGTTGCGTCTGACCCTTCCGTCGTCGCCCATTGAACTGTGGCTCTACAACGACGGAAACCACTGCTTGATTACACCTGAATAGGAGGGCGGGCTATGACATGGGTTGACATTCTTGAGAGTCACCGCAAGGGGCAGGAAGTCTTGGAAAGGTTTCTTCGCAAGGAACTCTCAAAGGCTGACGATGCTCTGGTCAAGGCGCTCGTCAGGTGCCGGGAGTTGAGGAGAGAGAACGAAGCGCTGCGGCGCTTGAACGAAAAACTGCGGAAGGAGGAGGGGTGACGATGAGTAAATCAGTGACAGCGGTCGAGGCGTCCAAGAATCGCAAGACCGGCCCCTGTAGCGCAACCTATTCGGGACAGGTGACATGTCCCCCTGACTGCCCTTTGATGGGCGAGGGGTGCTACGCAGAAGCCGGGAGGGTGGGCATCACCACGCGGCGGCTCAATGACGGAGGCGGGGATGCTATCGAGGTTGCCCACGAGGAGGCCGCCGCGATTGACACCCTGTCCGGTCTACTAGACTTGCGTCTGCATGTGGTGGGTGACTGCGCTACCGACGAGGCCGCGCGCATCGTGTCTGGTGCGGCGGAGCGATTCGAGAAGCGGGCTCGGCATACGGACGTATGGACATACACCCACGCCTGGAGGGGCGTGAAGCGGGAGTCATGGGGAGGCGTGAGCGTGTTGGCCTCATGCCACAGCGAGACGCAGGTCCACGAGGCTATGGACAAGGGCTACGCAACCTGCATGACCGTCGAGGAGATGCCTGAGAAGGCGTACAAGCGGGACGGGGTGACCTACATCCCGTGCCTAGAGCAGACGAGGGACACGCCGTGTGTCCAGTGCAGGCTCTGCTTCAAGGACAAGGTGTTGAGGAGGAAGAAGTTGGTGGTGCTGTTTGCGCTGCACACCTCCAAGAAGAAGGCAACTGCGGCGCTGAGGAGAGGTGAGTGATGACAAACGCAACACACGAGGAGGAAAGGTAATGGGACAACACGTTATACCAAGCGTGCCGCTGATGAGCGGCGAACCAGAGAAGCCCTACCTATGCTGGGGAGGGCAGGGAAACCAGTTGCCCAACCACAACGAAATCACGGTGGCGTGGGGGGCGCGGGCCATCGTGAACAACCATACCCTGGACATTGTTTGGGACAGGAAAAGCCTATACAGCGCGGAGATGGTGCGGGATTTCCTGAACGGGGCTGACAACAACGCAGACCCGGAACTGCTACCCATGTCTCTGAACTACTTTGCGCCGGACAAGGGCAAGCCGACCCCGCCGAGGCTCAACGACTGCCCCCATGTCCAGGGGTTCGTCCGCCTCATGGACCACTGCGGCTACCTTGACCTAATCAAGGAGCGGTTCCGGTGCATGAGCTATCACGGGCAGATTCGGCAGAACGATGACGTCCATACGCTCTGGGACAGCGGACCCCTGTGCGTCGTTGGCAGTACCCTTGCGAGCCACGGGTACTTCTACATGACGGCGTTTATTCGCCGCGCACCGATGCACGTCGGCTTGTGGCAGCCAACTGAGGGCCGGAGGTTCGACAACAGAGACGAGCACGCCACGCAGCCGGTATGGAACAGCGTCAATCCAGTCCCGCCCGTTGGCTCGCAGATTCTGACGAGGCACTCCCACTCCCCTCTGACGGTCCTTGCCCACGTCGTAGACTACTACGGGTATCTGTACTGCGTCGTTGACAGGTCGCTGGAGGAACAGGAGCGGTACGTCGGAACCTGGGCAGACGATAAGTACCCGGCTGACCCGCAGCACCCTGAGCCGGACCCCTCCGACGAGCGGGCATACTATATGGCCGAGGAGAAATGCATGAGGAAGCGCTGGAGCGGCCCGGAAAAGTGCGGGGCTGGGGTCGTCTGGGCCGCCGCTATCGACATCACGGAAATCATCGACCAGAAGGAGGCAGCATAATGAGCAAGGAATACACAGTTGAGATAAGCACCACCGTCTACATGGAGGTGCTGGTGGAGGCAAACAGCGAGGGTGAGGCGCATGACCTCGCCGGGGAGGTGGAGCCCCAAGACTACGGAAACAGTCTGGGTTTCGACTTCGACCACGGCAGCGTCACCTCATGCTGGACGGACGTTGGGTTCAAGGTGCACGGCGTAAGGGAGGGCGAGTGATGAAGGCCGACATGGCTGACACAGCCGACCTGTGGCCCGGCTGCACCCTTCGCAACGGCTACACCGTCCTTCAATTTGACCCAGAGACCCGCATCGTTCTGGCTATGAACCCCGAGGACGCCTACTGCCAGTTCGTTACGTGGGACGTCTACGAGTGCGGAGGCACCATCGGCGGCGACTATCACGTTGGTCTGAGGGCTGCCTTGGATGCTTACGATTCCCGCGTGGCCTCAACATTGAGTATCTGTAGGAGGTGAGTGATGACTTATAGGGAACTGCTTAAAATTATCAGTGAGTTCGACGACGAGCGCATGGACATGAGGGTCGAGGCGTACACTTCTGGCGACTACTACCCCGTGGATGAGGTCTGCGTGGGCACATGGGGTGCCTGGCTGGTGCTAGGCGCGGACCTAGAGGAGGACGAGCGATGCTCCTCATAGACGGCCTGGAGGATGCATTCCTGGGGGTTGCCTATCGGCACGGGACGGATGGACCAATCGCTGTCTACGACAGGGGGTTGTGCATCATCGCCATCATGCGAGACGGCCTGTCTAGGGATGGCGCGGAGGACTGGTTCCAGTTCAACGTAGAGGGCGCTTGGGTTGGCGAGCGCACCCCAATCTTTTTGGAGAGGCAGTCTATCGAAGACGTGGGAGGTGAGTGATGAGCGTTGGTGATCACGTAATGGTCTGGGGCCGGATGCACGGTGTAGTTACTCGTGTGTCTGACAACGGACGGGTGTATGTGGAATGGCATCACCCCTCGGAGCGCGGTGCTCTGCGGGGTTGGTTCGATGCGAGCGAGTTGAGGAGGGCTGAGTGATGCGCTGGAGCCTAGCTGACGTTCTGGAGGATGGGTACGTGATTGAGCGACGGCCCATCTATGACGATGACGTGGGCGACACGGTGCTCAAGTGGTGGGTGTTGCAGTGCGACGAGGTGGTGTTCATCTCCTCGTGCGAGAACTGCTGCCTTGAATACCTCGTGGGTATTTACGGCATCACGGAGAGAGACGACTAGGATTTCAACAAGATAGAGGAGGAGAGCTATGGGGCAGCAAGAAGAGGGCGTTATTAAATTCACAGTGCCTGAGTCGGTGAACGTCGAAAGGGTCAAAGGTCTGCTGTGCTCTGCCTTTGAAGGTGGAAGCAACTACTGGTACATGGACCTCGATGTCCACCAGTGGCCTGACGGCGTGAGCAGCAGGGAGCGCGTCGATGCCCACATCTACGACTGGCACACGGAGGTGCCGGTGGTAGAGGGAGGGGTGCTGTCGCTTGTAGACAAGTACGAGGGCGACGAGCACCTGCTTGACCTGGCGAAGATTACGAAGGGCCTGGCCATCATGCGGGAGAAGTACCCACGGCACTGGTCGAACTTCGCCACGGAGAACGACGATGCGGAGACGGCGGACGTGTTCCTTCAGTGCTGCGTCTTCGATGACATCATCTACGGGTAGACGCGGCTCGTTTTGGTGGCGAACTGGTTGACTTACTATGCCCATCTGGCATAATAAAAAAACCAAGAATAAGGTGAGCCTTGAGGAGGGCTACTATGAGTGATAGTGAGAACCTTAAGCTGTGGCGCAGGGTCGAGAAGACGGACCCTCGTCACACGAAGAAGGTCAATAGTCGCGGAGGGTTCACGGCCATTGATGCACAGTGGCAGGTGTTCGTTGCGACGAAGTTGTGGGGTCCGATGGGCTCTACGTGGGGCGTGCGTGACATGGAGTACGGCTATGTCACGTCGGACGGTGTGATTGCGGAGGCGTACGTGGAGGGTGTGTTCTTCTACCCTGGTGGTACGATTGAGTTGTCATCGGACATGCTTTTCAAGGCTGGCAACGACAGCCGGAAGAAGCTGCGTACTGACATCATCACGAAGGCGTTGAGTCAGTTGGGCTTCTCTGCTGACGTGTTCATGGGCTTGTTCGACGACAACAAGTACGTGCAGGAGCGTCTTCGCGAGGCGATTAACGAGGAGCAGTGGGAGGAGGACCGTGTTGAGTTCTGTCGTACGTTGAGCGCCTTGGGCTTCACGTATCACGAGGTGAAGGTTTGGCTGGAGAGCAACAACAGGCCGGCTCCGTCTGGGATGAAGCGTGAGATTCGAGAGGCTCTGCTGAACTACTTGAGCGATGACCAGAACAGGGAGACTGTTCGCCTGGACATGTCCGGGTTGATTACTTTACAGGAGGATAAGAGAGATGGCGAAGATGAGCTTTAGGGTTACCGAGTCTGACGGTGACGGTGGTGGTGGTGGTGAGCGCAAGGCGCTTCCTGCTGGTGAGTATTTGGCCAGCATCATTGACAGTGAGATCAAGGCCAACAAGAAGGGTACGGGTTCGTACCTGAAGTTGACTTGGTGCATCTCTGGTGGTGAGCACGATGGTCGGTTCGTTTGGGACAACATCACCCACGAGCACACCAACCCGGTGGCTGTGGAGATCGGCAGGAAGAAGCTGGTGAGGCTGGCTCGTGTTCTCGGAGTGACCGAGTGGGAGGACACGATGGAGCTTCACAACAGCTTCTGTCGCATCAAGGTGGACAAGCGGGTGGACCCCACGTACGGCGAGGGGAACGACGTTGTTGGGTACTCGGTGTCCAGGGGCTCTGCTCCTGCCGAGCCTGCTGCCCCTGTCAGTAACAACTTCAACGACGACGACATCCCGTTTTAGGGAAACTAGACACACCCCCCTTTAGGGGGGGGTGTGTCGTGTCTTTTCAAAGGAGAGTAAGATGCCAGTGAACACGCCGGGTAACCCGACGAGGAAGGATCCTAAGAAGATCCAGAGTGTGACGATCTCCCCTGACCTTCTGGACAGGGCGAAGAGGTCTGCTGAGGCGAACATGCGCTCTCTCAGCGCCCAGATTTGCTTCTACGTGCAGGAGGGCCTGAAGCGAGACGCTGCCGCTGAGGATTCCTGAGCGGTGAAAACCCCCAGCCCTGTTTGGGGACAGGGCTGGGGTCAAATGCAACGCACTTGGAAAGGTGAGAGGAGTATACCATGATGACCGATGGTCAGGCCCAGGAAATTATCTCGCTTCTTCGTGAGGTGAGGGACCTAGTCTGGGACATCCGCATCGACAGCCGTCCGTCTAAGCCGAGTCCAGGCTGCAAGGGGTGCGGTCACAGCATACCTGGCGTGAGCCTTGGTCTGTGCGAGGACTGCTATGAGGCCAACAAGTTTTTGTTTCAGGACATGGAGAGAGGTGAGTGATGGGTAGCGATTTCAGGAGGGTGGTCAGCCTAGAGGAGTGGCTGGAGAGGGAGGAGGCTGTGTTCGATTGCCTCCGCCGCACCTACAGGAGCATCGAAGACCACTTCTCTGACCTGACGGGTAGCCCTGAAGAGGGCCGCGATGCGGCAGAGAAGTTCCTCAAGGAGAAGGTGATCGACAGAGTCAGGGTCGGCACGAAGCGGGAGGTGAGTGATGAAGAAGATGCTTGAACTTCAGGAGACCATGGACGACAGGAGCGAAAAGCGCGCGGAACTGGCCGAGAAGGTGAGGCAATGTCAACGCAGCAGGGACAGGATCAAGCCGTGGCCTAGAAACCAGCGGAAGCTGCGATGGCGCAAAAGCGAGGCATTCCGATGGTGGGTGCCAGACCCGGAGCGAGGGCCTCGCAAGGGATCATGGGTGCCGGTCAGCGAGGACGTCTGTGACATGATCCAGTACGACCTGGATGAGGCCAAGCGAGTTCTCGCCGAATTTGATGCCATTTCCGAGGAGGGGTGAGTGATGAAGAAGATGCTTGAGCTTCAGGAGACCATGGACCGGCTGACGTACGACATGCTCCATGAGTCTGACCCTGAGAGGGCCGCTGAGTTGCGGGAGGAGTTGATCTCCACCCTCGGTGCGATTGAGGACAAGGCAGCCGCCTATCTCCATGTGATGGACAGGCATGACATTGAGATCGAGGCAGCCAAGTCCTACGCCGAGGGCCACATGAAGAGGGCCAAGCGCATGGAGTCTCAGCGTGAGTTCATGAAGAACGTGCTGATGGGCGTCATGCAGCGCAGGTACGAGCAGCATGGAGAGCTTGAGATGCGCGCCCGCGGAGGTAGGTGGATCAAGTTCAACCCCGCCAAGCGTGGCGACACCCTGGTCATCAACGAGGATGACCTGCCAGAGGATTGGTTCAGGGTGAGTCGATCGCCACGCAAGGCAGACATCCGCGCCGCCCTCAAGGAAGGCAAGGAGATTCCGGGGGTGGTGCTCGAAGAGAAGACAACAACGGCTATCACATGGGGGAAGAGATGAGCGAAGAGACCGACAACAAGACCAAAGAGCCAGCACCTGGGCTTACAGATAAACAGCAAGAGGACCTGGCGGCCCTCCTTCTTGATGATCAACAGCGCCATGAACTGGCTCTCATCGCGGAGAACGGCCATGAGATTCTCAACATCATCCATGAGTGGATTCGAGACAGGCAGCGCAAGTCTGGGGTGGCCATGAAGGCTGAGTTCGACTACCCACTACGCCACTCACACGCCTTGACCTCTTGGCTGTATGCGCTGGGTGAGATCGCCACAGGTGGCGACAGCGGCATCTGCCCTGAGTGCGAGCTACTGGACGACCACGCGGAGGGGTGCAGCGTTGACTGGGAGTTGAACCGTGAGGCGATGGAGTCCAGCGGTCCCAAGCATTTTGATCCGAAGGACGGGTCCGCATGGTAGGTTCATTGTGGAGCCCTGCCTCCACTAAAACGCCTGTCAGCAGGGAAGGGCAGGCAAGTTCAGCGAAGCGAATCGTTGCTTAGTTGGGCGGCAACAGCCTCCCCTTGTTCAGCGACTGGTACTCCATCATCCCTGCCTT
>Ga0163180_10000562_pt1 | contig 21569 bp, 23 predicted proteins | sample AtlANTMetagenome_2_FD_109647 | JGI IMG/M metagenome (GOLD analysis project Ga0163180, IMG submission 109647) | Marine eukaryotic phytoplankton communities from the Atlantic Ocean - Atlantic ANT 4 Metagenome | ecosystem: Environmental > Aquatic > Marine > Oceanic | place: North Atlantic Ocean...
AAAAAATAGACTAAATCAGAAAATATGCTAAAAACTCTCATATATTGGTTGCTTAAATTGCTTAAAAAAAGACATAGTTGCTTAAAAAAAAATAGACTAAATCAGAAAATATGCTAAAAACTCTCATATATTGGTTGCTTAAATTGCTTAAAAAAAACATAGTTGCTTAAAAAAAATAGACTAAATCAGAAAATATGCTAAAAACTCTCATACATTGATTGGAGAGAGTGGGGGGTGACTGTTTTGCCTAAATGGCAAAACAGTCACCCCCTACTCTCTAAATTTTTTATTTACATTGCTTAAAAATTATATTGTTCAAGTAAATGGTACAAGTTTTTAATTTATAATATTAATCAGATTCCTTTGTAAGTAAAGGTAATTTATTAAGATTGTCATCAATAACTTTATCAAATTGAGTACAATCATTCATAAAACTTATGGTGCTATCTACTAAAAATTTTCGTGTATTATTGTTTCGCATTAATTCTCTAATTCCTTGTGACATATAATCTTTTGACGGTTTATAACCATATTCTTTGATATATCGTTTTTCTAGATAATCATACGTTTTCATAATTACCAATATAGATTTGATATTGGAAAAATCATTAAATTGACTATCAAATAGACTTCTAAATTTTTGATCATTCATTAAATCCATAATAAGATCAAAATCTCCAAAATCATTAGAACTGGGTTGTAACATCTTATTAATGGTAATAAAGAAAATGTTATATTGACAATCAATTTAATATACTCAAAAAAATGAACTACTAAATAATATATAGAAACAATAACATTACTAATTATATAAATATGACTTCTATTAAAAGAGCAAACAACTTTATTGACCCCAAAGACTTTGATGCAAACAAAATCACCTTTTCAGATGTTAAATCTTTTGGAACAAATTCTAAAACAGCATTTTTAATTTATAATAATGATTCAAATTTGGGATTCAAAGTTCCTAAAATGCGTATGCCATTTGGCTATAGTAAATACGTGGATGAGGACAAGCCTACAAAATATGCAGTAGATGTTTCGTTTGATCCAGATAATAATGACAAAAAAATGAAAACATTTTATGATGCGCTCCAGAATTTTGATAACAAAATTTTAAATGAAGCAAAGAAAAACTCACTTGCATGGTTAAGAAAGAAACATATTACAGATGATGTGCTACAAAGTTTATTTAATCCAAGCATTAAAAAATCAAAAGACAAGGCTACTGGAGAATTTGATAATAAATACCCACCTATGTTCAAAGGTAAGATTCAGTTTAAGGAAAATCAAATGAAATGTTCTATATTTGATCACAACAGACAAAAGATAGAATGTAATGCTCTCGAAAAACTTGAAAAGGGATGTTATATTACTGGCGTTATTAAATGCACTGGACTTTGGTTTGCTGGTGGAAAGTTTGGTTGTACCTGGGTATTTGAGCAAATTAAGTTAGATAAACCCAAGCCGAAAATTAAGGAATATAGTATTTCAGATCTAATGGACGATTCTGATTAGATTTGTAATAAAGATATTGTACACAAGATAGTGCAGCTATTGCGGAAATAGTATGAGAACTAAAAGAAGCAAACCTGATAAAGGATTGCATTTTTTTGTGAACAATATAATCAGTAATTACAAAATTTGTTGAAACATATGAATGATATATTATATTACTAATATTTAGCGAATCAGTGAGAGCAATTAAATTATTATTAACTTCATATTTTCTAAACAAAACATTTGTCATAAACAGTGGTAATATCATCTTTGCTGACAAATGATATATATGAAAGGAATTAAACATTACTTAATATGAAAATACTAATTATTCCTTAATATGTCGAAAAATATATCTCCACATGTATTCATATATAAATTCCCAATAGCAGCAATTAGTTCAATATTTAATAGAATTACTGGATTGGTATTAACAAGTGGAATATTGATAGCTCCACCGTTATATGCATTAAAATTACGAAATAAAAATCAAAAATTATGTGAATTTCCCATTCCACCAATAAATCCTTTTATAAAAAATTTGTTGTTATTTGTGGGTTCATTTTCAATAACATATCACACAATGGGAGGTATTCGTCATTTTGCTTATGACAAGTATCCAAGTCTAATTAATAATAATTTTTCTAAAAAAAGTTCATTTTTCATATTTGGTATAGCCTCAGTTGGGACAATCAGTTTTGTAAAAGGTATATATGACTATAGTGACAAATGAAAGATATATAATGATAAATTTTATAAAAAGGTTAATATTTCAATTTCAAAGATTAAGGAGAAATATTTACAATAATGTGATACTATTTTTTAGATTACCATTAACTGTATATAAATCTTTTGGATTAGCATCAAAAAAAGTATTTATGACAAAAAAAGAATATATTGATAAAAATTTTGCACCTGTGCAAAATATAAGTAATGTTGATGTTATGCGAATTCAACAAAAATGGGGAAAAGCATTTGTTAAATTAAATAAAATCAAAGATCGAATTCAACTTAAAAAAGAAACTAAAAAATTTGTAAAAGAATTCTATAATATTTCAGAAGTTGTCCTTTTTAAACCTACTAAAGCATCTAAAACACCATTTCGTATGGATTTAAAAGCTATAATGTCTTATTTCATTTGTGGAAACATAAAAGAGGATAAAGGATTTGCATTAAATCCTTGGGACAAAGTAGAATTTTCTAACAATAATATTATTATTAAAGGAAACATAGCAATATGTATGGGTAAATGTGTGTTTATTAGTAAAATTAATACAAAAAAAATAATTGCGGAATATTCTTTTGTATATGAAAAATGTAAAAAAACAAATAAATTGAAAATTCTTCTACATCATTCGTCGTTACCATATAACGAACAGTTTAGTTATTATGAATCATATTTTCCAGATATAATAAAAAGTGCGTTAAAATAAGAAAATGGCATAAGAAAAATTTGCATATAAATGCTATTAATGTCATCACAAGTTTTAAATTCATCAGATGAATTTGAAAGTTACTCGGTTTATATTGTAACAATACAGTCAATTATAATCAAGTTTCTTACTGAAGCAATAAAGGATATATTGCCCGATACAAATATAGAAGTAAGTAAGGAAGGAGTTCGTATATTATCTATGGATCCTACTCATACAACACTTGTGCACATGAATTTAGGATGTGCAAATTTTGAAAAATTTCATGTTACACACAATCAGATTATTGGTGTTAATATGATAAATTTATTTAAACTCATTAAAACAATAACAAATAATGATACATTAGCATTATTTGTTCATAAAAATGATATGAATCATTTAGGTGTTAAAATTGAAAATTCATCAAGAAAAGCATCTACAACTTTTAAGTTGAACTTGATGGATTTGAACAATGGAAATATTAGAATACCACCTGCGCAATTTTCTTCAGTAATTACTATGAAATCAACAGATTTTCAAAAAATATGTCGAGATATGGTCAATATATCGGATGAAATAGAGATTAAAGCTGTGGATAACAGTTTAATTTTGACATGTAAAGGTGAATTTGCAGAACAAGAAACAGTTATTGGCGAATGTTCATCAAATGGTATATCTTTCTGTCAAAATTGTAAAGATTCCGAAATTATTCAAGGTATATTTTCATTAAAATACTTAACCCTGTTTGCAAAGTGTACTAATTTGTGCCCATCAATACAAATTTATTTAAAAAATGATTATCCATTGATTGTATGTTACAATGTTGGAAGTTTAGGTGAAATAAAAATGTGTTTAGCTCCTAAACATGCATCATCGAGTTAGTTAATGCATTTTAAAAAATAATGTTGTATACAATTATAACATGGCTATTGCAAGTGCTCTATCCAGTATGATTGGCTCAGGTGTCGAAGGCTTCGAAGCTTCAAAGCAAAAACAAAATCCCGGGTACACTGTACCCAAATCATGGATAAACTTTGTTGTTTTCCTTATTCTTTTAATGGCGGTTGCCTTTTTCGGTCAACTTTTATGGAATGAACTTTTATCTAAATACATTACTGTATTAAAGCCATTACCTACCATATGGCACGCAGTAGCAATGTACATTGCCATTGACATTTTCTTTGGTAACGCTTAATTGTATATTCCGTGAATATCATCAAAAAAATAACCTCGAAATTTCATAATTTGTTCATCAGTTATCCTTTGTTTTGATAACTTTTCAAAATCACCATTTGTTAACATATGGTGTATGAAAAATAGACAATATACGCCACATTCTGTTGAACCATATTGATGTCTTTTTCTGTTAATATTTATTTTAATAGGATCTTTATTTTTACTTGTACCTTCATCATGAAATCTTTGTAATAATTTATAAACTTCTTTTGGTGGTTCATCTCCTATACTATCGAAAAATGAAATTTCACGTTTCTTGAAATCAATAAACATAGCAATCCAATGTTGTCCAGGCTTGTTGTGTGGATCTGTATTAAAAATTGCTCCAAATTGATCATATTTTTTTTCTAATTCCGAATAACTATAATTACATAATTGACTATACGCACATCTACCAACATTGTCTTTTGTATCAAAATCAATAGGTGCAGGATATAAAAATAAAAATTTTTTGAATTTTTTTTCATATGCTTTCATTGCTTCAAATAAATCCTCATCACTTAACCATTGATTTGGTTCATTTAACCACTCTTTAGGAACTAATGGCGCAAATGATTTACGTAAACGACGAGTTTTACCACCCTTTATCCATTTATCTTCGTGAATTGTTTTATTTCTTAAACGCAATTCTTTCCATAAAAATTGTTTAGATAAACTTCTAATATTTACTATTTTATTGGTTTTATTTTTACTATTCCAATCAAGTGCGAGTGCTATTAATTCTTTTTTAGTATAACACGTTGGTTTTGGTGATTTTAAATCACTACATCTGCGTCTTCTTGTTAATTGCATAATATATATAAATAAATAATGTACAATTGCGAATACTTTAAGTTGTATAAATTAAAATCTATAAAACAATCTGAATTGGAAAGATGTAAAGAATGGTTACAAAATAACAGTGATAAAAAATATGATTCAATATTTGATATTTTAGGTCATCAAAATAACGTAGATGTTTATAAAAAGAAACTTATTAGTATTCCAAAAGAAATTACTAAAATTGAGAAAAATATGGAAAAACAACTCATGGCAACATTAATAATTAGAAATTGGCGCAAATTTGCATACAAATCATGGAAATATAGAATGAAGGTTTATGCATTTGCTACATCAATTGGTTTAATAACATTGTTCTTTACAACAAAGTTTCTATCATAAAAATTAGTGACAATAATATATATTTTTCATATTCACATCTTTTATTGTTTGGTAAAGGATTCAATTTATGTGTCCATATACGTTCTACTGCAAAATAACACAAACATGTTATTAAAAAACCCCGTATAAGTCCCATATTTAGTTTAATAAAATAATTATTCTTCTAATTTGTTTTTGAAACTGAATTTATTTATTCTTATATATTTACCAGCATCATTTGGTAATAACAAACCTTTACCTGGATGCAAATAAGGAACATGTTCCAATAATTCAGTATGTATTAGTTCTTTGTTCAAATATACATCTATCATTCTTAGATTTTGTCTAATTTCAATTTTATTATTGCGCTGAAAAGATACACTTGGAGTTACAATTTTCATTACTTTTGCAGTATCTAAAAAATCACCACCAGTACCAGTATTACTATCTGCAACAGAACCAGGTGGTGGACATATACAACTACTTGAATTTTCACTTTTATCAGTAGTGTCATCATTGTCCACCACTGGATGTGTAAAATCTTCTATTAAACCTTCATTTGTAAAATATTCAGTAACATTTGTTAATTTTTTCTCTTTTGTATTATAAACATAGCGATTATTTGGAGATGAATCTAAATATTCTATTATTAATTGACCAGTACCCATCTTCAATTTTATTATTGGTGATATTCTGTCATGAATTACATGAACACGTTTAGCACTTGCACTATAATATACATCAAAATCAATATAATAAGTATTTTTCATATTATTCGATGGTTCTATTAGCATTGTTTCAGTTGTGTCTTGAACGTTGTTAACAATGTCACTATTTTTATTAGGATAATTCTTAATTATATATACTATTGCTGAAATTGTTAACACTATTAATATTAAATAAAAAACACCTTTAATTATATTTTTTCTTTCCATTATAAGGATTAAACATTTTTATTGAAATAATGAATCATATAATTGTTATCTTAAGAGGTCATGAAAGAAACTGTTTCAAAAATGATAGACTTAAAAACTTTGTTCATCTACTCAATAACAGTTTTGAAAACATACAATTTATTGTACATACGTGGAATTTGAACGAAGCCTCAAAAAGTTGGAGACAAGTTCAAAATGAACCATCTATTATTCATAAAACAGATGTGCAAGACTATTTTGATATACAAAATATTAATATTTTGATTGATGATGAAATTTCTATTGAATTTAAAGGAAGACAATTCTCAAAAATTGGATCTATTCCTATTATTTGTTGGAAACGAATGTGGTATGGACAATATGTTGCAATAAATGCAGTAGAAGACAAACCTAATACTCATGTTTTGAATATGCGAATGGACTTTTTTGAAACTAGTACTACAAATAAATTTAAATTTGATGAAAATTTAATTATAAATAAACTTAACTTATCACTTTCAAAACCAAATCATATTACTTTTATGCATGATTCTGCAGAATATGATGGAATTGATAATCTATATATTTCTAGTTATGCAAACGTTAAAAGACTAATTTATCATTTCAATAATAATTTAGATTCAATAACAAATAAATATAAATTTCTTTTTTTTCACGAAAATATGGTTTTTTATGAAGCGAGGTTATTAGAAGGAGTTAATTTATTACCATCTTCACCTATTCAATATTATTGTGATATTGCCTCAAATCAGTTATCATTATAATTACGCGTTAAATGGTTAATTAAATCATAGCTGTCCTATTAATATACACAACATTATGATAGTATTTAAAATCTTATTAAATAATTTGTTAAATGATGTATGTGAACCATTCTACGAATATAATCAATATTTATTAAAAAAATTTTTTGAATACGCATTGTCTGACGTCACATATATTGAAAAATTAAAAAATGGCTCAACTGGATTAAAAAAAAATGGATATTGTCCTAAACATGAACAAGTTGTAATGACAGCATGTATTCAATCACTTTCATCAAATACAAATAAAAAATATTATAATTTGTATTATACAGAATATCTTAATTTTAAAACAACTTTTATGGGCTGGAGAGGTAGAACAGAATGGTTTGACTTTCATAGAACCGTATTGTCACATTTTATTTGGAATGAAGACATGCAAACTTTCATGTGGACATGGAATGAAATGATCAAATATTTGAAAAATTTTAAAAATAAATATCCAAATATATCTGATTGGAGAAGAAGATGGTATCTTTTTGAAGCGCGAAAAATTAAAATATATATTGGTCAGATTTGTGCTGCATCAGAAAAAATTTATATCTTAGAACATCTTATCAAAAATAATGTTGTTACCAATAACGCATCATTACATAAAGCATTAATAAAATTTGGTTTATTTCCTAAAAATAACAAAATTTATAATGCAGATTTTATTAAATATCCAGAATGGACATGGTTAAGATCAGCAACACCACCAAATAATACCAAATTGAATACAAAAATTGCTCTACAGATTTGTATGGAAACAAATTCATTCAAAATACGATTAATCGATATATTTAAATATAATGATGCTTCCTTCTTTTGGAATTTTTTCTTGGATTTAACAGAAAAACAATTCATATTTATTAATAATAGAACATTTGTAAAAATTATAAATAATCTTCATATTCAAGAAATACCAAACAAATTGAAAAAAAAAGTTTTTCATAAATCATTTGAATTTAATGGAATAATTAAGTTAAATCTACTCAAAAAAATAAAATTTTGTTTAAATGATTTTAAAATTGATGCTAAAACAATTGTCAATATTTTATCAAATATTATAATCAACAATAAAAATATTGATTTAACAAAATTTCAATATTTATGTTCAAATATTATCGATAAAAACAAATCTTGCAAAATATTGATAAATCAAGAGCAAACATATTGGTTGTACAAACTTTTTAAAAATGACGCATTATCACTCATAACATATTCATTGGAACGCACAAACAAGGAAGTATTAAAAAAATATTCCAATAACAAAGAATGTGCAATATGTTTCAACAATATTCACACAAAATCATTATGCGTTTTGCCATGTAAACATTACTTTCATAAAGATTGCATTATTTCCGATATACATTTAAGATATTCTAACAATAATGAATATTCATGTCCAATTTGCAGATGCAATATTATACCAGAATCTATACAAAATAATCTAATTAGTCATATTAATTAATCATATTAATTGATTATAAACAAATACCATTGTTCCTTTCTACCATTTTTCCAATTAGTCGCGAAAATCCACCACCACTTTTAACAAAATATTTACTATGACTCATATAAGCAAAATCATAATCAGGAGATCTTCCACTTATTATTCTTGTTTTATACTTAAAATCAAACATATATTTTATCGCATTTATATATACTATACTTTTCGGATACTTTTTACTGTTATGAAATCCTGTAATTATTTCAACATTAGTTATATCATATTTTTTTATATTTTGTAATATTTTATTATAATAAGATCGAGGCTTCACATAATATATACCATTTTTATATCTCAATTCCGAATTAAGATGTTCCGAAACAGAAAAAGGGCTTTTTTCCAAAACGTCTCCACAACGCAAATGAATTATTAAAGTATTTTTAGATGGATATAAAGGAATACCACCTATTATATCTCCTAACACTTTATAATCATAAGAATAGTCAGTTCTTCTCATATATTCTACAGCAATCGAATTTGGAAAACATTTTTTATGATAATCACCAAGACTTCTTCTGTACTTTTCAGCCTTTATTATGTCTCCCAATCTATACAACTTTTCTTTACAATTTATAAATTCATCATTTTCTGAAAACTTAACTTTTTCTTCAGATTCATCTTCAGATTCATCTTCCGATTCATCTTCAGATTCATCTTCAAAATTATTGTAATCTGACTTATTAACATTTTTAGATATGCTTTTATTCAAAAAACTTTCTTTAAATACCAATTTATAGTAGACTAACAATACAAAACATATAAACAATATTAATAATTTATGATATATAACATTTATGTTCATTAATTCTTAATTCATTTTTATTATTACACCTTTGAACATTTTAAACGCACACTTTCATTATTATCTCTTTTGTTTTATATAATAATATTTATGAAATTTTATACTCTAATTCTTTCAATTTTTCAAAGGTGTTTTTAAATGAACGAGTATTATTATTGTTGTGTTTATTAAAGTTAGAAAATAATCCTCTTCTACTTAGATCTTTTAATAGCCATTTTTTATTACTAACATAGCCTTTTACATTATTCAACAATCTTACTATATAAAACCAAATATCATCACCTGTATGACAAGTATCTAAATATATTTTATCATTAAATATTAAATCATGAGTTTTGTGGAAAAATTGGGGTTTGTATAAAATACCGCCTTTTCCAGTTAAAAAATTATATAAGGATAAATGTTGTAATTTGGCTACTCTTTTTAAATAATCAAAATTTTCAAGCTTATCAAATGATGGTGTAAATCCTCTATAACCAATAACACACTTATGTTTATAATAATCATTTACTAAATTTTCAATTAAATGGGTGTCATAAATATTATCATCATCAATTGTTATAATTATACAATCTTCATCCCATTTATCTTTTAATAGTGGTAATAATTTACGATATGGACCTGTATTTTTTACCCATTTTATATCTATAATTGAATTGTCATTAATTAATTTTAACAAATTTGAATTTGTAATCTTTTTATCTTTAAACCCAGTATCAAGTAAATATGATTCTTCTGATAAATATAAAAAAATTTTATCTGGTAATTTTGTTTGTTTCATTATAGATTGTAATGTTTGTAATAAAATATCCTGATTTTTGAAGATACTGGTTAGAGAGATATATACTGGTAATATAATACTTGTATCAAAATATTTATTAATTAAAGGGTTTGATACTATAAACTTTTTCTGCTTTTCTGTTAAATCAATTTTAGCTGGATTATTCATATTTTCAAAAGGTTGATTTATTTGCCAACTTCTAAAATTATCGTGATCAGTTGGTAATGGAATAACTTTAGGTATGTTTTTATCAACTATAAAATTATCATAGTTTGAATTATTAAAAATATTATCAGTATATTTTAAACCAACTCTATCTAAAATATCTCTCAGTTTTTCAAAATTATTATTAAATAAATCTTCGTAAAATATTGTATATAAATTCTCTCTTTTTTCATTTATTAGATAGTTAATTTTCTCCAAGACCTTTAAATAATGATTTTCAAGCCCTAATTTAACAGGTATATTATAATTATATCTTTTATTCAGTGATGAATATACATAACAAGGATTTCTAATAATTACTATTTTTATATAATCATCATACTTTTTTGTTAATATTTCATCTTTAAAGTAAGGAGTCTTTGCCAAAACATATTTGTGTTTGCTATTATTCAGTTTATCAGCACTTATATAATCAGTCTCTCTAATTATCTCATCTACATCCTCTATATGTCCTATTATTGATTTCAATATACTAGTTCCACAATGTGGAAAACCACAAATCAAAATTGGTTTAGTATGTAGAAAATTAATTTTATTAATTTGAAGAAAACGATGTTTATATTTTTGGTTGTTTAAGTATTCTTTAAAATGATAATCTTTTAACTTTCCAGCTGTTACATATTTTGAACATAAATTATCTAAATGTTTTATATTAGTATCATCAAATAAAATTATTGTTTTATCGTGACATAATTTTAGACACAATTCCATATCTTTTGTTGCCCCTCCTAATCTATGGTCACCATCTATATGAATAAAATCAAACTGTCTATTTTCTTTGATAAGTTGTGGTAATCCCACGTCGTATGAACTGCCCGGTATTAAATCTAGACCGTTAAATTCAGAACTTAATTTATCAAAACATGGTATTACATATTTATGTTCGTTTAAATCAAGGCAAGTTATATTTACATCTGGCAGTATCATTTTCATTAATAAACAACTAAATCCTGCATTAAATCCTATTTCAAGAATTGTTTTGGGTTGTTCTTTTTTTAATACATTATAAATATTCCATCTTTTATTTGATAAATTATGACTTGTATTATCAAAAGAATGATGACAAGAATATATATTTCCTTCTAATTTTACATTCAAATTTTTTACAATTTTCATGAGTTGTGTTTCTATATAACTTTCCCAATCATTAGTTAATAATAAAAACCGATCGTCTTTTTCATAAATATCATTCCAATTTTTTTTTGGGTTAAACATTATGAGAATATTTGTTTTTATCCACATCTACAAATTTAATTACAATATTTTATCAACTAAACCATATTCTAAACTTAATGTAGAGTTCATCCATTTATTATCATATTTTAGTATGTCTGATAATAAATCATTATTCAGTTTTGTATGTTTTAAATAAATTTCTCTTGCGAATTCCATATAAATATCCATATTATCCATTTCTTGTTTCATATATCCATATGTACCTTCACTACCACCAGATAACTGATGTATTAACATTAATGAACGTTTACCCATAAATCGCTTATTACAAGAAACACTTATTAATGTCGCAGCAGATGCCGCATAACCATCCACATAAGAATATATAGGACATTTTATACGTTCAATTGTATCAATTACATTAAATGTTGCTAATAAATCTCCACCAAAAGACTGAATATATATGTTAATAGGCTCAATTTTATTTTGTTTTTCTAATTCAACTAATCTTCTAGACAGCAATGCACATGATTCAACAGACACATCACCATAAAAATATACATTTCGAGATATTGATTCCATTTGAAACATTTCTGAATCTATTTCAACATTTGATTCTTGACTATCTTTAGTCACAATTGTACCAGCAACTAATGGAATATTAGTCACAATAGCTCTACGTACCAAATTTATATTATTTGGTAATCCATTTAAATTAAAACTTAAAACATTTGCTAATAATAAAATAAATCTAATCATTTATAATTTTGTAATTCTTTAAATTATTAATCTATTACGCAATCAATTAACACTAATTGGTTGGGAAATATGATTTTTATTTAATAAATTAAGTTCATATTCAGAAATATGCCCTTTTGTATCATCAACTTCCGTGAAATCAGTAAAAGTTATTTTTTCATCTTTATCGTTTAGAATAACTATACGATGATTTGACGTATCAATATCATATAAATAGTCTAATTTTTTGTCTAATATCTTAACACCAGGTACATGACCAGATTTCTTAAAAACATTATTATGCAATACATGATGTTCATAAGTTGATATTATTCCAGAATTTATTACTAAATTTGCATCTTCTCCTGAAAATACCATCTTTCCTTCAACTACATTATTATTGTACAATAAATCACCAATATTTATATCTTGAATATATTTGACTTCTCCATTATTCATTAATACTCTCGTATTCACAGCAAAACATTTACCACCAAAAGCCTTCTTCGTCTTCTTTTTTTGCTTTTTATTTTTTCTCTTTTTTTTACTCTTTTTCTTTTTATTTCCTCCAAATGGATTTCTGAATATACTTTTTTTCTTTTTTTCTTCTTTTTTTACTATTTTTTTCTTTATTGTCTTGGTTGCGCATGCACGATCCATACCTTCTACGAAAAAATGATTATAAAAATCACACGCTTTTACTTCAATAATAGATATTACACTGTTTTGATCATTTACTATTTCAACTTTCCAATTGAACTTCATATTTATTCTTGGATCAATTTGAGAAAACGCAGTTACACAAGAATCATAAGCAGAACGCTCCTTACGACGATTCCTTAAATAAGTTTTTTCAAATTTATCCCTAGTTTCTTTGTCCAGTATATAATCTTTTAAATCAGTAGGTCTATAGCAAGTATCTATTGGATAACCATTTCCCAATGTTCTAATTCGGTTTCTACATATTTTACCATCATCTTTAAATTTGTAATAACCTAAAGCTTCTGAATCTGTATTTTTGAATTTAATAGGAGAACCAAACAAACCAATAAAACACAATACAATAAAACTAATAGTAATAAAAGTACAAGTAAATCTATAATATTTGTAATCTTTTGTATAAAGACCATATTTTATTCTGCTCATGAATAATGCCCAAGCTTGAGATCTACCAGAACATATTGGACCTTTCTTTTTTAAATTATTATATAATCTAGTCATATTATCAAATTCTTCTTTCTCTTCATCATCTTTATATACAAAATTATTCATTGCTTCTTCTAAATCTTCATCATCAAGAATTGTTTCATATTTTCTAATCCAAGAACATAATCTATTTCTATTGATCTCATCTTTATCTTCATCAGAAACATCATTCTTTTTTGAATCAGGAATAGTTCTATTAGATGGTGGAGGAGGGGGATGAGGAGATTTTGGAGAATCAACCCACCTTGCAGATACAGAGTCCGAATCATTAGAACTAGAGTCTGTTGCATTTGCATTTTCTTTAGGGAACCAATCCGGAGTCCCTTTTGACTGCGAATCTTTATCTATACTTGGTTCATTTGATGTTGAAGATGAATCAGATTTTTTTGACTTATTCAAATGTTCATATTTGTCAATTCCCGAAATGGAAGCCCAATCAAATATATCTTCGGGTTTACCACCACCAACAAAAACATTCTTATTTTTATTATTATGTATAGGGTTCTTAGTTCCTGATTTGGGGTCTGTCCATTCTGGAGGTGACTTTGGTGAATTATCTTTATTTTTATTTAATTCGACGCTTTTATTTACTCTGTTTACAGCCGATTGAGGTGCATTTTCAATATTATCATTATTATCATTGTCTTTTATAACTTTGTTTTGCATATTTACTCTGTTCACAGCCGATTGAGGTGCATTTGTTTCATTATTATCATTTAGACCAACATCATTTACTGCAATTACTTTTGATTCTCCCACATTTACTGGTTTATTTCCATTATTTTCATCATTTTCTGATAATTTACTGACTTGTTTTTTAAGCATTAAATATCTTTCATGCATGTAACCCAATAAAAATATACAAAAAAATATACTAATTGTTGATAATTGTCCAAACCAAATATAAGAAAAATGTATAGGAAACCATATAAAAAATCCAATTATTTTATAAATATCTCTAACAAAATTTATTGGTGTTCTTGGTATCAATTTAAAAATACATAATGAAACTACTAATAATATTAATGACACAATGGTTGTTCCAAATACAGTTTCATATCCTTCTATACCATCATATTCAGGTGGATTATCATCAAATATTTCTTTGTCATTGTCACAACTTTTATGAGGATCTAAATCTATAGAATAAGATTTTTTGTTAATACATTTTGATATTTCTTTATTGCCTGCTTTGCCTGTTGTATTAACTACCGGATGATAATACAAATATTCATTACTTCCAAGAGCCCTTTCTTCTTTTATTGGACCTAATAAATTTTCTACTTTTTTGTAATTATCAGGATCAATATCAACTGGATGTTGAAAAACTATTGTTTTATTCTTTTTATCATTATAAATATAATAAGACGTATTAGATGGCAATGCTTGCTGAGCAGACCATTCATCTGAAGTTCTAATTTTAATTTTTTTATTTTCATTAAATTGACCAACTTGAACATTCAAAAATTGAGAAAAAAAATCTTGAGAATCACAAAAACCACGCGAAGCTCTTAATAAAAGACATATTATTAAATTATTATCTCTACCTTTATGAATTAAAGTACATTCACCTATTATACTTGGATCATTTGGATAAGTTTTGTGTCGTCTTTCACCTATATATATTCTGTCTAGTTTGTATGCGCTATTGTTAAAATATACATCCATACTACCATTGCCTTCGTATTTGAAATGTAAATTACCCTTTTTATTATACACGTATGTAATATCACCTTTTGAATATGTACATCTTAGCTTACATAATAAATCGCACCTTATTGAACGTTCCGGTTCAATTATAATTGGTTCTAAAGATGAAACATTTATTGACATTACTCTATATCATAAATTTTACTGTGGACAAAAAACCGAATTTTTACGAGTATATATTCTCTTAACTTCTAGTTCTTCTCTAATCATCTTATATAAAAGCTGTTTTGTTGAAGCTCTTAATTTTGGTTGCTCAAGTACATAATAATTTTTAGAATCATTTCCTATTTTAATACGGAATCCCATTTTAATATATTATTAATACGTATTTAACTTGTTTTTTTTTTAATTTATTTTATTATATGGTTTCTTTTAGCGAACTAATTCAAAGAAGAAAAGATTTACACAAACTCCAAACTATAGATAACGAAAAGAATGTAACCGCAGATGATATTAGAGAATATAGAAGAGGAGGTAATTATGTAAACCACAGCGGCGAAATCGTACCACCTGTAGAAGAACCACAACCTGCACCAGCACCTGAACCAGCACCAGCACCAACACCTGCACCTGCACCTGCACCTGCACCTGCACCTGCACCTGCACCTGCACCTGCACCTGCACCACAACCAGCACCACAACCACAACCTGCACCCGAACCACAACCAGCACCCGAACCACAACCAGCGCCCGAACCACAACCAGCACCTGAACCACAACCAGCACCCGAACCACAACCAGCACCCGAACCACAACCAGCACCCGAACCACAACCAGCACCCGAACCACAACCAGCACCTGAACCACAACCAGCACCTGAACCACAACCAGCACCTGAACCACAACCACTAAGTTTTCCACCAGTTGGATATGAAAATTATAAATTCGCAGCCAAAATTACAGAAGCTGGACAATTACAAATGAGATTAAATGAAACACTATTTGATGATCTACTTTTTGATGGACAGCGCGCACCAGAAGATCCTCTGTATTTGTGGGGAATTTTAGGATCGTTCATTTACAAAGCAGATGATAAAGGTGTTTTTATAGACGATGATGGGAACGATCGTTCAAATTCATATTCATGGGACTTACAAGGCGGAGATGATCAATATAATTTAGCTGTTAAGGCTCTTGATCTCACTCAAGATTCCGATATGTATCAATTTACAAGAAACAATTGGACTACAATATCTACTAATGTAGTTAATGGTATCATACAAGAAGGAACTCCACCACCATATACTTTCATGTCTTTAATGCCTAATTTATTATATGCTAGCCAAGGTAACCAAAATGTAATCATTGGTGGAACTAGTAGTAATGATTTTATTGTTCTAGATGCAGATGGTGTAACAATACAAGAGTAAATACAATTAAAAAATTATATAAATTAATAACCTATGGTGCAACCACCTTTTAACCATATGATGTTTTCAAAAAATATTACCATTACAGATTTTAATTATGGTACACCAGAAAATGGTTTTCAAGATTCAGATTTAGTACCCTTCTTGAAATGGTATAGAAATATTCCAGGTGCAATTAGTCCATATAATAATGGTTCATATAAACCAAAATATCCATATACTTATCTAGTATTCATTAACGATATTACTATTACAGATTTCAATTATGGTACAATGGGTAGTGGATTCACAAATGGAGATTTAACATCATTCCTTAAATGGTATCGTAATCAACCAGATGGTGTTAGTCCTTATTATGAAACAATAGAACCGGAACCTGAACCAGAACCAGAACCACAGCCAGAACCAGAACCACAGCCAGAACCAGAACCACAGCCAGAACCTGAACCAGAACCAGAACCACAGCCAGAACCTGAACCACAACCAGAACCACAACCAGAACCTGAACCAGAACCAGAACCATATTCTGAATTACGCGTTTCAATGGATCAAAATACTGGTATTGTCACATTAATTGGAGAAGATGATGACTCTTTAAATGACTTAAAACTTAAAATTGTACAATTGACCTTTGATAATTCCAATGGCATCTACTTTAATACTTATAATTGGGATAATTCATCATTCAATGATAGTACTGACTGGCTATTAGAAAAATATGGAAATTTTGGAGATGGTGTGCTATTCAACGAAGATGTTAATTATATAGCAAATTGTTTAAAAAAAGGAACAGTTATTGATGTTAAAAATAAAACTATTAATTTAATTCATATTAGTAACGCAGAAAACAACTCCGGTAGACCAAAATTAGATTTGTCATCTAACCTAACTCAAGTTGTTCTGTATAATCCAAACTATCAATCAGAAGAAACTAAAAATATTACATTTAGAATTCAACCCTTTGTAAATGAACGACGTCTAACAATTCTCAACTCTTAAAAAATATAATTTATTTTTTAATGGAATCACTTATTCAAATAAACACCAGTCCTATCATTTTTTTTACAAACAATGTTAACGGAAATAACTTTGAATACCAACAAAAACAAATATTTTTATCTAATTATTCCACAAATTTTAAAGTGTCTTTATATTTGATGTTATTCGGAATTGATTCCAATTGGTCCAATTGGGAAATACTTGATGTTTATACACCACAATCAAAAAATAATAGATTGTATTTCTTTTTTACAAATTATGAAGACTATATTGATTATACAGAAAATGAATGGAATACTCAAAAATTAATGACTTATATGAAAAAAAAAATTATTCAACATAACTATTCCACAGAATTTAAAATATCATTGTTTTCATTACTTAGCTGTATTTCAGCAAGTCATGAAAATTTTAATAAAACATTTATTCCAATTCTTAATCTTGAGAATAAATATTCATTGCTATATAATACTAAAACACTAAATTATGATTTAGTATCAAATAATAATGTTCAACATACAAATATTAACATTACCAAATTAGAAGCAAATATAAGTAACATAAAGTGGACTGGTGATATTAATGATGATGGATCCGTCGATTTTACTGACGTTAATTATTTAAATACATGGTTGCTCATTGGTGGTAATGTAAACAATATGGCAGTATATTATTTAGGACAAAAATATGAAATAAAAGATATTAATTACGGAGATTTAGATAAAGATGGGACAATATCATGGTCTGATTTATTGTATTTAAGAACATTTCTTGCTATGGGAGGGTCAACCACAAGTACAAAAGTATTTTATAATGGTAATGAATACAAAATTGAACAATTTACAATAGAACCCGAACCAGAACCAGAACCAGAACCACAACCAGAACCAGAACCAGAAAGATTTCCTGATGGAGATGAAATTACAATCACTTTACTTGCTTCCGATTTGTTTGGAGACGGTTGGAATGGTGCTACTTGGGATATTATTCCAACAGATTCAGGACCAAATTACAAAGGCTATGTATATATTAAACAAAGTTCTAGCGATGATATAGAAACTGGCATTTTTGAAAAAGCAAAAAATTCAAACGGAAATAATATTGATGGCTCGTTTAGATGCACAATTACAAATGGATCCCAGAATATATTTACTTTATTACTCGAATATGGTGACTATTTTATTAGTCTTCGTGAAGGAAATGAAGGTGGTCAATTCGATTACGAAATTTCTTGGCAAATTACTGGGAATAATGTATCATATAGTGGATCGGGTTCTAGTGAAAACATTTTGGTTTCCATATTACCAGAAACTCCACCACCACAACCAGAACCCTAACCAGAACAAGAACCAGAACCCGAAATACCAAATACAAATATAGTCATTTTATACATAATTAATGATATAAATCTATCCAGTTTATCAACTATTCAACGTTTAAATATATCTAATGAAACAATTAACTATTTTTCTATTAATAATGAATCTATAACACAAGAAAATTTATATATAAATTTTGAATCATCCCCAAATATTATTAATTATTATGTAGAAATCAATATATACAATTATATTGAAGATAATACTACAGAAATAGCATTAATTGATGCTTTTTCAAATAGCTCTGACACCATTACAACAATTGAAAATCTATTCAAACAATACGTAAATGAATCATACATAAATGAAGTAAATATATCTATTACTGACAACTCTCCTCATCCAGAACCAGAACCGGAACCACAGCCAGAACCAGAACCAGAACCGGAACCACAGCCAGAACCAGAACCAGAACCGGAACCACAGCCAGAACCAGAACCACAACCAGAACCACAACCAGAACCAGAACCACAACCAGAACCACAACCAGAACCTGAACCACAACCAGAACCAGAACCACAACCAGAACCACAACCAGAACCAGAACCACAACCTGAACCAGAACCACAACCAGAACCACAACCAGAACCAGAACCACAACCTGAACCAGAACCAGAACCTGAATCACAACCTGAACCACAACCTGAACCAGAACTTGAACCACAACCAGAACCACAACCTGAACCTGAACCAGAAATAGAGAACATCATGGTTACTCAAACAATAACAATACCAACCGGTTGGTCTTGGATATCTTTTTATGTTGAATTATCAAATAGATATTTATTTGATCTTGAAGTTGATAACGAAGAAAACTTGAGAAGTGTACAGATAAAAGGAAAGACGGGGAATGTAGCGTTAGCACAATATTATGAATATGACTCTTTTACTGGATGGTATCCTGATAGATTATCAACTCCAGGAACTGATAATGGAACTTGGGCAAATGGATTTAGTTTCAAAATATATAATCCAAATCCAGTTTTTAATATGTCTATGACAAATTATGTTCCTGATTCAATAAATATAACATTAAAACCAGGGTGGAATTGGGTTGGATTCATAAATAGTGAAGATAAATTTATTGGAGACTTAATTAGTGGTAAACTAGGTTATTATATTAAAAGTAAAGATCAAGATCCACCATATGCTGAATATTATGATAATGAATTTTACACCGGTTGGTATCCAACAAATTTTGTAATTAAACCTGGATATGGTTATGAATTTCTTTTAGACACAAATAGATTTAGTGATAATGAAATTATAACAATTACAAGACAAATACAATAAAACTTATAATATTTTCTATATTAATATGTCTCTGAAATTCGATGAGATGGTTTCAAATACTAATCAAACTGCAAATATAACTATTATTATTCTAAAAGAAGACACTACACAAATAGAAAGCGGTTTTGTTGCTGCATTTTATAATGATGATATACGAACTCCAAATGGTGGGAATCCAATCCAATTAAATGGTTTTACAGGTAATTATATTGTACAATTAAATGTAGGTTTCTTAAATACTGAAAGTGGTTCATTGCCTTTTACTATTAAATATATGGATTCTGATACTGGAGAAATTTTTGAAACTAGTTATAACACTAGTAACATCATAAATTTAGCGCCAAACGATTCTCAAGGAAATGCTTTTTCTCCATTGATATTTAATATTGTTCCACCAGAACCAGAGCCAGAACCAGAACCAGAACCTCAACCAGAACCCCAACCAGAACCACAACCACAACCGGAACCAGAACCAGAACCAGAACCAGAACCACAACCAGAACCTGAACCACAACCTGAACCACAACCAGAACCAGAACCTGAACCACAACCTGAACCACAACCTGAACCACAACCAGAACCAGAACCTGAACCACAACCTGAACCACAACCTGAACCAGAACCAGAACCAGAACCACAACCTGAACCAGAACCACAACCAGAACCTGAACCACAACCTGAGCCTCAACCAGAACCAGAACCACAACCTGAACCACAGCCAGAGCCAGAATCACAACCTGAACCAGAGCCAGAACCAGAACCACAACCTGAACCACAACCAGAACCAGAACCACAGCCAGAACCAGAACCCGAAACACCTATTTTTTTTCCTCCAACAGGTCCATATCCACCATCATTTCAGCCAGAACCTGAACCAGAACCACAACCTGAACCGGAACCACAACCTGAACCACAACCTGAGCCTGAACCAGCACCAGAACCACAACCTGAGCCTGAACCAGCACCAGAACCAGAACCAGAACCAGAACCACAACCAGAACCTGAACCACAACCTGAACCACAACCTCAACCTGAACCACAACCTGAACCACAACCTGAACCAGAACCACAACCTGAGCCTGAACCACAACCAGAGCCACAACCAGAACCGGAACCACAACCTGAACCAGAACCACAGCCAGAACCACAGCCAGAACCAGAACCTCAACCTGAACCACAACCTGAACCGGAACCACAGCCAGAACCACAGCCAGAACCAGAACCACAACCAGAACCACAACCAGAACCAGAACCACAACCAGAACCAGAACCACAACCAGAACCACAACCAGAACCAGAACCACAACCTGAACCAGAACCACAACCAGAACCACAACCAGAACCAGAACCACAACCTGAACCAGAACCA
>Ga0163180_10000565_pt1 | contig 21524 bp, 25 predicted proteins | sample AtlANTMetagenome_2_FD_109647 | JGI IMG/M metagenome (GOLD analysis project Ga0163180, IMG submission 109647) | Marine eukaryotic phytoplankton communities from the Atlantic Ocean - Atlantic ANT 4 Metagenome | ecosystem: Environmental > Aquatic > Marine > Oceanic | place: North Atlantic Ocean...
GGGAAGCGCCGTGGGGATGCCAGCAGCTACACTGACAGGTGCAGTTGGTGCGGCTGGAAGTGCGGGTACTATTGCTGCTGGTACAGCAGGGACGCTGGCGAGTTCAGGTAATGCTATCTCATCGCTACTCAGCGCGGGTGCTACCAAAGCTGCCGGTCTCGCTCAATGGAGTGTAGCTACACCAGCTAATGCCATGATTGCTTCAACTGGTATGAATATCGCCGGTCAGGTTATTGGTGCTAAGGCTGCGGCAGATGCTGAGTACGATAGATACAAAGCTGAAAAAGCGGAATTTGACACCAACACAAGTTTTAAACTCAATGTCGCTGATCGTCTAAACCAAACGCCTTTTGGTGTGGGTAATCAGCTCTCTTATACACCAACAACAACTCAGGGCAGAGCTGGTGGTCAAGCCGCTATGCAGACGCCTTATGCCAATACTGGTTATTACGATCCGACTACTGATACCTATAGGAATGTCTAATGAGCATTGTCCAACGAATTCAAGAAAGGCAAGGTGCTTCAGTTGGTGAAGCTGTCAATCGAATGGATACGGCAGCCGCTGAAGCTCAGAGACCCGATGCGGTTCAGCAAGCGCGGCAGAGCAGGGAAGCGCACAGCAAGGCAATTCGCCAGGCGGGAGATGTTGAGCTGACTGAACAGGTTGAAGCTGGACCCGAAGAGCAGAAAATGCATGAAGAAGCTGAGAAGCAGCTAATTAATATGATTCATGCGAAAGGTCAAAGTGCTTCGCTTCTTGAAGCGGTGTTTGCTCATGATGACCCAGTGCTAGGAGTAGGGAATATTGCGAGTGATATTGTTCTTCAGCTTCAAGATAAGAATCCTCTCATTACTGAAGACGTTTTAAGCTCGATAGGCGAGAGAGCGGTTGAAGAAATTGTTGAAATTGTCGAGACCGCGAATCCTCGAATTGACATGAGCGAGGACGATATGTCTGAAGCTTATTCAATTGGGCTTCAGAATTATATGAAAAATCAAAGCGCACAAGTTAATGAAGGCGAACTACAGGAGTTCCTCGGTAATGTATAAACAACGACCTTTGAGACCAGTTAAATTTAATATCGGTATGGGAATTGGTAAAGCGCTTGAGGTAGGCGGCCAGTTCTATAACGATATGGCAGTGGAGCTTCGTAATCAGCAAGCACTTGAAGAAGCCAGAGCTTTCCAAACTAGTGAGCGAGAAGCCAGCCAGAAATTCACTCAAGAGATGGAAGATCAAAGGAATCAATTTACTATTGAAAGAGAAGACATAAGAAGACAACAACAGCTTGATGATCTAGACAGATCAGAGGCTAGGGAAGATACCCAAAGAATGGAAGATAGAAACCAAGAGCTTGCTGATCTACAGGCTGGAATGGATCATGATCTAGCTCTAAGAGATTTAGACGCACAAGATATAGATCGTGTAGAGCCAATTCCTTTTAGAGATCTATCTCCAGATGTTCAACAAGAATTTGCTGACTCTAGAGGGATTACTGAAGAACAGCTTGCCGAGCTGCGAGAATCTGACCAGCCATTTAGCGCGGGTGTAGATAGCAGAGGAAGAATGAAAGCTCTGGGAGCAGATCCAAATTTTGTTCAATTATCTGATGGTACTTGGACACAGAGGTCTAGTGTTACTGATCAATCTAGTCTCAGAGAGTCAGAGGCTCAAGCAACAATACGAATCACTGCGCTAGATTCTGCAATGACTAGGCTTGTTGAATCTCTCGACAAAGGTTTTGATACGAGAAGTTTAGAAGCTGGGTGGAATCGCTTTTCACGAAATTTACCTATGGGTAATTGGGTAACTACCGAGCTTGGTCAGCAGTTTACAGATACTAGAAATACAGCGGGTGAAGCTCTATTTAAATCTTTCTCTGGTGCTGCGGGTTCTGATGCAGAAGCTGAAAGGTATTACACGATGCTGCCGACTGAAGGTGATTTCCCCAGTGTCGTACAGATGAAACTAGAAATGGTTTCTGAAATAAGTGATGCATTACAGGAAGTAGCTAACATGCCAGATAGTGGCCGAATGCGTGATGGCTGGAAGCGACAGATAATGTTGGATAGGGCCGCTTCCATTGCAAGAACAAATAACTTTGATGTCGAAACCGGCCAGTTCATTGATCCAAATACTGGGGCTCCTTCTTTGCCGTTAGATGACAATGCCACTCAGTATCTAGGAACTGACACTAGTGTTCCTACAGCATCTCTTAATACTCAGCAGCTTATGAACAATCGCAATTTCGGAAGAGGATAACTTTCATGGCCTCATATTCATATGAAGAGTTAAAAGCAGCACAAGAAAGAGCCGAAAGAGATGGAAACATAGAGGCAGCCCAGCAACTCCAGAGAGCAGCATTGGAAATGGCTAAGAACTCTAAAGGAAGGGACTCAGGTTTTGTAGAGGATGTATTTAATACAGGAAGAGGTATTGTTGCCGGCTTAGGAGAGACCAGAGATAATCTTATTGGTCTCGGTGCTAAGGCTGTTGGAAGTGAAGACACTTTAAATTGGGCAATAAAAAGCAAGCAAGATAGAGCAGCTCGTAATGAAGAATTTGCCGCTCGATCTCCATACGCTTTTGGTGGTGGTAAGTTTACTGGTGAAATGGCTGCAACATTACCTATTGGTGGTGTTGGTGGTATGGCAGCTAAAGGAGCTTTAAAAGGTATTGGTGGCCGCCTTGCTGGAAGACCACTAATGGAAGGTACTCGTAAATTAGCGACTGCTGGTATGGCCGGAGAGGGAGCTGCTGTTGGTGTTGCAATGGCTGATCCAAATGAAAGTGCAGTTCAACAAGGAGCGCTCGGTGCTGGAATAGATGTGGCTGCTGGAACGGCCTTAGCTGCTATTAGTAGACCAGCGGGTGAATTATATAGAAGGATAGCCGGAAAGAAGAAAGCAAGGCAGCAGCTAACCGCAACTGAAAGTAGCGCTCAAGAGCGTATTGATAATGCGCGGAAGTATGGCGGTTATCATCTGGATCCGCTGACAGCTTCAGCCACAAGAGAAGCTCACGAAGTCTATCAAGGTTTAAAGACCTCTGACGCTGGTCAAACTATTTTGAACTATGAGCAGAAACGTGAATTAGATATTAGGCGAAGAGTAGTCACACTAATTAAAGGCTTCGGGGATCAAAACGGTTACAAACTGCCAGGCCCAAATGATCCAGTGCCTGGCACAGGTGAAGAGCTTAGAAACGTAGGTAATAGGATTGCAGAGACTCTTACTTTTGCACGCTTACAAGATGAATCCAAATATAGAGCGCTTTACAAGGAATTTGATAGATTATCACAAGATACTAGTGTCGGTGTTTACACTCCAAACATGAAAGCAGCGCTAGATTCTTTAAATGCAAAGTATCAAGGCCAAGCTTATGCAGAGATGCATGAGAAAATACTCAAAGATTTTGCTCGTTATGGGTTGAAGGCTGATGAAGTATTTTCAAGAGGAAGTGTGTCTTCTCCATTTCAAAAAGCTGGGGTGGAAGTCAGAGAAACACCTCGTGGAGGTCTGGAAGCAGCTCCAGTTGGAGCCCCACTAACTGAGCAGACAGAAAAATTAACTTTCGATAATGCTGAAAATCTAATACAAGACCTTAACGCTTATTGGCGGCCTGATCTGAGTGGAAAAGAAAAGCAAATGCTTTTTGAATATAAACAGCTTATTGATGATGGTCTGGATAACATGCTTAAAAACATGGATGAAAAGTTAGGCAGTGAGGTTGGAGCTGTAACAGAGGCAGGGAGGGCGGCGAGAAGAGCTAGAAGGGAATATAGTGAAGAGTGGGAGACTGATGACATTATACGCAATATAGTAAGAACAGCTGATAAAGGGCTTAATCCAGATCCTAAAAAACTAGATACTCTATTTCAAGCACCTGATTTTGTATTAGCTTTAAACTCAACAAAGATGAGCGCTAAAGCTTTAAAGACTATTAAGGCTAAATTATTAACTGTAGATGGTGGAGATGATGTTCTTAACTCCATGCGTCAGGCTCCTCTACTTGAAGCAATGCATGCTGCTATACAGAAAAAAGGTGCAGAAACCGCTGAAGATGGTCTTGTCATTTTAAACCATCAAAAGTTTATGGATGTGATAAATAAGATTCCTCGCAATACAAGAAACGAATTATGGGGAAAAGACTTTACCACTGAGCTAGACAAGACTATGCGCTCTTGGGCTGACCGCTGGAACAAGCCTACTGTAAGAGGCTCCTCTAATCCCTCTGGTACATTTATACAATTTCTCAGGGCTACAAGGTTTTTCCCTACTGGCAGATTACGGAATGTGGGCATGGCGGCATCATCTATACAGCAAGGTGTCTCAGATGTTATGGGAAGAAGAACAAGGGAAACTCTTGCTAACCAAGTAACGGATCCAAACTTGTCTGGAACTATGCCCGATAAAATTACTGATGAGCAAGTTTCTGGAATGTTAGATGATTGGGAATCGCAGTTTCGTGGAGCGAATGGAACACGTTACGGTGACATGTTGAGAACACTAGGTAGAACTGGTGTCACTATCTCTTTATTAAATGATGAATAATCTCTCTACTCTCTCCAGAGTATTCCCCCAGTGGCTTATGCTGCTGGGGATTTTTTTGTTAAGGATTAAATGTCACAACAAACTTGTCAGTTTCATTCATGACATCAACATGTAACCAGTTAATGTCCATCTCTAGGCGAACTGGATGAGGTAGCAATTCATCTTCCTTATCCATAATATCTTGCCTGATCTGGTCATAGTCAAAGTTACCTACTGCATCAAACGCCATGCCGTGACTATGCGCCGAATACATCGAGTGATACTTAGAGCCGGGCAGACGTAAACCGCTGCCGATTCTATCGCCGCCAAACTTATAATTGTTAATCGTCATCGGAGTATTAACATAATCTCGTATGGCATTAAGCGTAGCTATAAGTCTCGGATCGATGTACCGAATAGCACGATTACCAAACTTCTCATAAGTCTCTGGCGGTACAAGTTCGTGAACAGCAAAATTATTTAGTTTGTAAATTGCCATGTTGTGCTTCCTCTATAAGCATTTCGACATAATGTTTAGCCTTCCTTAAATCTTCGATACCTCCTTTCTTTCTCCATCGTGAAACGTACTTCACCACATTACCTTCCAAGTACGACAATCCATTTTGAGTGATATAGTCAACTGGTTGTATCTTCATATCCCGATAATGATTACCGCCTACTTGAATTTTGTTATTTTTCATAATTAATATCCTTGATCGAGTAGCTGGAGTGACAATGGGGTCCATAGTTCAACAACCTTATTTTTAAAATCATAAAATTGACTAGACAGAATCTTAGCGAGCCTTGCTTGGATAATTGCATCTTCTTCAGTGAGACCTTTAGATGCATAAGCTTCGACTACTGTATCCCACAGATCTTCAGCATCAAGTGTGATTATGTCTTCGGCATATACCGATGCCGGTCCTATGCGAGGACAGCCGGTATAGCCATCCGTAGCATCACCAACAATGACTTGCCACATATGAAACTGAGCTGCTTCGAGAGGAGTGATGTGCTGTATGCCAAGCTCTGGATGGCGCGGGTTGTATACAGGAGCTGCAACAGTTCGCATGTCCTTGTCTTCGCTGACAATAATCTTTTCCCCGGCAATTAACTTAGGGTGCGTTGCGAGAATGCCCATGATGTCATCGGCTTCGAGGTACGGTCTTATGTATGAACGATACTCAGTTGCGAGATAATTTTTAACACGAGGTAGTAGCTCAGGTCTGGATTTCTCATCTCGATTACGATTTCCTTTATAAGAAGCCAATACCTTATATCTAAAATTATCTTTGTGAGTAAGACACATTACAGCTTCATCAGCTTGTAGCTCAACCATCAGCTCATCAATCCGAATATCTATATCTTGCAGTGCTGATTCTTCCCAGCTGTATTTTCCAAAAGGTGTGTTCACTTCATTGATGGCTGCTGCCTTAAAGGCAAATATATCGCTATCAAAAAGAAGTGTTCTCATGATGTTTTAGATTTAAACCTCTGCGCGGGAAAGTAGTAAGGCGAGCAATCAATCGTTTAGTGAAAGTAGGGCAGATATGCTTTGCCAATATTTGAGATGGCGGGCTGTAATTACTTGATACTCGAAAAGTACCATCGGTTGGTAAAATGTAATGACTTTGTTCTATTGCTAAATCTCTTAAATTTCCCATTCGTAGTTTTCTGTCGTAGGCTTTTGCTTGTATCTCTCGATAAACTCTCTCGCTAGAAAAAGCCGGCATGCCAAAACTAAAGATGTGGTGAGGGGGAGAGAGTGCCGCCACCATCATCATAAGGCATGCCGGAATACCAGCACCTATATAGATAGTCGAAAAATCTTCTTGATCATCTCTTCGATATTCGAGCATGGCTTTTGCCATTGAAGAAATAATTTCTGCGCTAAAAGTACACGCTAAGTTGTGGACAAAAATATTGGCTTTTGAATCGGTATGGTCTTCAGCCTTTGCTTTAAAGAAAAGCTTATTAAAGTGTGCGTGATTATCCGTATCGAATGTGATGATAAATTGTTCAAAAGATTTAAACATACCAACATTCATAAAAAGCTTTTCGTTTTTTAAAATGTCAAACTGTAAGCCATCAACAAAAGTGGCTGCTGATGGTGGATCAGTTAACATTTTTAATGCAGTTTTTTTATTCATTAATGTGTCTCCAACCATGAGTCACCAGCAGAGCCCTCGCCGGTAATCGGTACTCGAAAATTGTAATAAGCCCCAGCTTTAGGGAAAGCCTCGATGGCTAACTTGTTGTAAAGCTCGGCGTCCTCTTTCCTGACTTCGGCCTGAGCTTCGTCATGGACGTTAGCCACAAACTCGTAGGCGCTGCCTCCAAACTGTTTAGGCAAGAGCCCATGTGATTGAAGGTCTTCATCTAAGATGACAAGCCAGCGTTTCATTAAAAGAGCTCCAGCGGATTGCAGCAGCATGTTTAGCGCAGAGTGGACTGAACGTATCTCAAGGATTCGCCCATCGAGGGCTTTAAGCTTTCGCTCAGTTTTAGCCTTGTGCTTAACCGCATTAATGAGCTGACCAAGGGCTGGCAGTGAGCGAGAAATATTGCCTCGACTTTGTTTACCTAATGAAGTTAAAGCTCTGTCATAGGCTGGACCCGCTGGGCCATGCCTTTCAATTATTTTCTTTTTTTCTTCTTCTTCGAGGTCGTTAAAAACAATTGATCCGAGCCGAAGGTCTCCGCTGCCATAAAGGAATGCATAGATAAATGTTTTTGCGTTTGCTCTTCTATTAAGTCCAACGGCTTTTTGGTTGACTGAATGTACGTCACCGTCCACAACCAATTGTCCATAATCGCCCTGATCATAGGCTGCCATGTAGTGGGCGAGGCATCGGAGTTCAAGACCTGACGCATCGTGACCCAGAAGCGAATGCCCTGTAGGTACTCCAAAGAGTCTTCGGCACTCAGCTCCGTACCCGCCTTCCACCGACCACAAGATGCCTCCACTGCTACTTCTTCTAACGCTGGGTATTTGTCCGAGATTTGGATTAGAGTGACTGCATCTCCAAGTATTTGTACCCATAGGGTCAATACGTCCGTGAATTCTTTTGTCTCGAACCTTGGTAAGCCAAGCCTGATTTCCAGCGGCCAGCATGCCAACAATTTTAATACCTTGTAAGTATGGTAGGAGTAGTCTGATTGGCCGATAACTGAGTTTAGAAAGAACTCGTTCATCGACAGTAGCTTTACCATCTGCTCCAAAAGCATCAGGTTTCCATCCGTAAACTTTTTGAAGTCTGTCTTGAATATGGTCCCGACTTGCTGGGTTGAATTCGGTAAGCGTGACTTTACTGAAAGGGACGCCAGCTGTGTAACCTTGTCGAGCATTATCTCTTTTTGGTGTGAAAACCTTGCCTCGTTTAAAGAAATTTCCGAATTCATCGACTAGCTCCCCTTCGAGCTTATTAAGTAGCTCTTGTATTTCACCATATAATTTTATGGCTTCATCTTCGTTAAAATAAAAACCCTGCCGCTCTTGCCGTGACATGATGTGCTGAAAAGCATTGTCGAGCGCATGGCATTCCCATGGATGTTGTTCGATCTTTTTTAAAACTGATTCCACCAAGCGAGTTGTTACGACAACGTCTTGGACGCAATAGTCTTGCATCTCGGCTGTCCACTTGGACCAATCAGTTGTTCCTTGATCGTCTGCAATGCTGCCTTTGAGCTCTCCCAATCTATAGCCCCATGCTTTAAGTGAATGAGAGCCCACGAGGTTCATCTTGGCAAAATCTTTATGACGCCTATTCTTTTTCATTGCGTCAAAGTCTTGGCCTCGAATGTTTCGATAAACAGCTTTCGCCATTGTCATTGAGTCATACATTTGGCTAGGCTTTAAGTTAAAGCTCTTGGTAAATCTCTGAAGAACTGGATAATCAAAACCATGCCCATTATGAAAGATACATTTGTCGGACTCATTGAGAACACTCATGGCATCCTCGATGTCTCCATCTGCATCACCTTGATTATTGAAGGTAAGCCATTTCTTTTCGTTAAGCTCAAAAAGAACGATGCAGTGGATCTTGGTCATCTTGTCCAGAAAACCATCTGTTTCAATATCTCCGATAAAAAGTGACATACGGCCCCCTAGAAATCATCATTTGCAGTTTTCTTAAAGCCGTGGTCTTCGGCTGATTTTGGTCTTTCATCGGGGAACTTATAGTCAGCGTCAACCTTCTGTAGCCCGCTGTCTTCTTCATAAGCGAGCGTTAAGACATTGCCAGTAGCCGTGCCAGTGTATCGATCTTTGAGGCAGCGAAACTTAGAATGTCTGCGCTCCTCTATGTCATCAGCCTGAGTGTCTCGTTCGATGGCAAACATAAAGTGAGCCCAATAGCCGATAGCTCTGGACCCCTTAAAATGTCGTACATAAACTCGCCCGCCTTCTTCATGAGGTACTCCATCAGGAGTAGCTAAGTGCGATATAACATAGAAGTTCACACCCAGCTGCTGCGCTAGCTGCGCCATGTCGGCACAGGTTGATTCAAGAAGCTTGCGCTCATCGGTGGCATGAGCTGCGAAGGCAGTTAAGTGATCAATATAAAAATGTCGATAGCCCATGTGAGCAAGTTGCGTTATGTCACGGCTCACTGTGGCCCATTCTGCTGCACCCCATTGGTCGTAGATGTATGCTTGCTTGTCTTCGAGTTCAGCAAAAGCATCATCGACATCATCTTGGGTCCAGCCTGTGTTAGGAATATGAAATCGTTGTCCAGCAAATTTCCCAGCTAAACGCTTCGCGGTCTCGACAGGAGTTTGCTCAAAAGAAAAAAGCGCTACCTTTTCACCATTGGCGATGTCACTAGCAGCTTGCTGAGTAAAGATGTCTGTCTTGCCGACACCTGTACCAGCACCAAAGAAATAAGTTTCGCCTTGCCTTCTTCCATAGGTCCATTGAGTAAGGTCATCAAAGATCCACGGTAAGCCGGTGTCTACTGGTCTGAGTACATCTTCTTTAAGACTACTTAACGAAACAAATCGAGATGGTGTAAAAGGTGACGCTCTCCAAATGGCATCGATAATGGCGCGAGTTTCGCCCTTTGACAAAAGCTCGTTCGCGTCTTTACAGCCAAGGGGTGTAACTGCTATCAGACACTTACCAGCCTCAAGGAGTAGGGCGGCTCGTTCGGCGGCTTGGCGGCCCGCCTCGTCATTATCGAACCACAGTATTACTTCATCAAAAGAGTTAATGAAGGTGAAGGCATTTTTAAATGCTTTCTCAAAACTCTGGCTGCCATTTGGGAGCGAACAGACCGGCCACTTGCAGCTCTGCGCTTCCATTACTGAAAGTGCATCAAACTCGCCTTCAGTGATAACTAGTTTCTTGCCAGCAGACGGCCAGAGATTCTGAAAAATTAATCCAGCGTTCTCGGTGTCACCAACAAAACGAAACTCTTTATTTTGAAGTCGAATTTTTGTCGCAAGATGACCAGACCCATTTCCATCGGGTACTGCAACTAAATGGGCTTTATCCCCTAAATAGTTCCCGATGTGATACTGCGCGAATTCCATTGTTTTTTGAGAGATACCTCTCTTACGTTGAAATTCTCCAGACACTGGATAAGGAGGTCGAGGTAATTTTGTTTTACCTTTTCCAGTTTGTTTCGGCTTTTCGCCGTCAGGATATTCGTAGTAGTCGCATACAAAGCATGTACCGTATCCAGATTCATAACGAGCAAAACCATCACTCGATGTGCATGTATCTGACGGACACGGCTCATGCTTCACGAATCGACCTTTGTCGTGTGCCATATTTAACCCCTTTTTTTTCGCTATGCTTTCTTTGTTAGCCCATATCGAGCGAATCGACCTTTTATGCCTTGCTCATAGACCACTTCAATGGTGTGTCCTTGTTTTCTTAACCGATGAATTACGCTTGCCAGGCGCGAGCATCCGAAAACATGACTTGCAGTAGCTTGTGTGATTGGTCCTCTTCGCTTCATGTAATTCAGAACTTGTGTTGAATGACTTTCTCTTTTACGGCGAGTCGATAGCTGCATTTCGTGTTCCTCTAAATAGGTGATTGCTTTTTGAAGCCAAATTGGTGAATCAAACATCATTCCTAATGAAAGGTTGCAAGTACGACAAAGCAGCCCACGGATTTTTCCTGTTGTATGATCGTGATCAACACAAGCTTGCTGCGAATGTTGTTTTTTGTTTGTAAAATCGAAAGTTATTTTACAAATAGCACACGAACTATTTTGTTTGACAAGAAACTTAAAAAACTCTAGCGGCTCAATTTTGTATCGATGTTTGAGTACAACCCAACGTCTTCTGTCATGAAACTCACTCATGAGACATCACCGATACATGCACTACTACATGGCCCCCCTTAGTAGGCTCTCTACGAACAACACGCAGATCATCTACTTGACAATCGTCTTGCCAAACAGAAGCGTGAGTGAGTGCATCTAAGAGAGCTTTTTTTAAGTTATCTAAATCGCGCCTTCGTCTGTCCGGGGGAAATGCTTCTACCCAAACTTGAACACGGCGGTCTTTATCAATTGATCGATCACTTTCAGGAATAAAACGAAGGTATTCAATAACGTCTTTTCGGAATTGTTTACCTTTACTGCCGATGAACTGTTGACCAGTTCTAGTGCGGCCATAATAGTGATTAATCGATGGGGGCCATGGTAATTTCAGTACAAATGTCGGTGATAGTTGTTTAGGGAAAGGTTTAGAATTCTTCCTCTTCCTCTGTCTGTTCATGCACAACTTCCTCTGAATCATCAGATTCTGCAATGAACCCCTCGTGCGTTCCGAAGCCATACTGATCTGCGGATCTTTCAGCACCGGCAACCTCGACAACTTGGACAGCAGAAATTCTTAAAGATATCCCTGCCTTCTTGATGCCTGACTGAACAAACGGATATATTTGTGTTGAGACAGCTATCTTGCTGCCACCCCACAGTTTCAGCTTGTTTCGGTCTTCACCAATAATTTTGCCGTTGCTGCTATCAAAGATAGGAATTTCGCGGTTCCAATCTTTGCCAGTTTTTTTATCTGTTCCTCGAACAGTGGTTTTCATCTTAAACAGAAGTTTACCTGTAGGCTCACCGGCCTCATCAACTTCATCCTCATAGGGAGCATATTTCTCAAGACCTTCTTTAGCAGTCTTGATTTTTGCTTTGGCATTGCCTGTAGCCTTTTCCCAATCTTTTTTTAGATTTGCTTTACCAGCTTCAAAAGCTTGATCGACTAGTGAATCGATGTCGCTTACGAATTTTTTTACTTCAGGAGCACTGGGGTCCAGAAGTAATTTCGTATTGCATTGGTATACGCCATTTTGTTTAAGCTGATATTCATCATGGTCAAGGAGGTGCGGGTAAACCGCAACGCCTACTGGGGTAGTGCGGAAAATCTTAGCATTCGGGCTGCCAAGAGCTTCAGCAATAGTCGGTTCATTACTCATCTTTCTGGTCCTCTTTGTTAAAGGTGGGTTTTACATCTCGCTCCTTTAGTTCATCCCAAAGTCGCTCAATTTCGAGTACATCTTTTCCAGCCTTTGTAAGTTCAAGGCTAGTGTTCGTGCTGATTAATCCATTTCGGTCATATTCTTCTCTTGCTTTTTGCATTAATTCTTTCACTTCTTTCTCCGAATAAGGGACAACGAGAATGTCAGCTCGCAGATAGAGAGATCTAAGTTTTCTTAAATGTTCTGGGCTGGCTGGTTTTGGTTTTCTTTTCTTTCGACCTTTGGAATGCTTGCCTACTACTTCTTGTTCAAAAACGATGTCTCCATGTCGTTGTTGGGCTCGCCGCATTTGTCTCTTTGATGGCATATTGATGAACCTCTGTGCTTTCGCCTTATGATCTTGACAGTGGAATTTTTTTGGTAATCAATTAGCGCTTTACGATATCTGTTCGCTAAAACATCAGGTCGGGTTTTTGATTTGGACATGAGATAAATCTAAATCTGGATCTTTGTGGATAGCTACCGCAAGCACATAGCTTGATAGCATGAAATGAAACATCTTCCCCATGGTGAGGTAATCTTCTTTCTTGAATGCAGCGACAATTCGGTCTCGATATTCTTCTTCGAGCTGGTCATAATCGAGTCGATTATCTTGGGCTAAAGAATTTATGCCATCAGGTCCGAGCCCTTCCCAAACGACATCCTTATCATTAAGAAGCTCGATAAGTTTGTTGTGAATTGGAGAGCCCTGTTCAACGATGCCTTCAAGCCAAGTATTTATCATGTACTCACCATAACATATGCGTTAACGCAATTTAAGCGAAAAAGAATTCGCTCTCTTTGACAAGATTAAGATCAAGGAAACCTCTCTTAGGGGGCTTTTCCAACTTATCTTGTACGGCCTCTGGCATCGACTTATACAAATCATCGAGCACATCAGCTTGATACATCTGAGCAAACTTATCTCTGAGTACTTCAAAGAGCAGTGGTGTTGTTGCAGCATGCGTTCCAAAAGAATCGTGTATCATTGCAAAGTCTTTTATGCCATGCCTGGCGCATTCATTTACAGTCAACATTAGATGACTAGCATCAAGTGAATGCACAAAGTTTGGTGCAGCTCCTTGCCGCTGCTTCGATTTTTTTATCTGAGCTGGGCCAATGCGTTGAGTGAATTTAACTGAACGGCCTTCAACGAAAACTTTAAACCGCTGCGTATCATAATCATAATATTCTTGAACAACTGGCAGCCCTGTAGGAGTGACCCAGCTGAACGCTCCATCGAGGTCATCAATGACTTGAGCTTTAGTGCTCGCCGCAGATGCTAACCAGTTCATGACATCGAAGGCCGCTCCAGCAACATCACCGATAACGATGTGAATCTGCTCGGCTAAGTAGGCAGCGAGAGAACTGTTAGTGCCTTCTTGATACTCTAGTTTGCCTTTACGGACCAGCTTACGACACTTGTCTACAATCTGATCTCGCATGCCAATCCGAGTGACGCCATAAGACAATGTCATCACTGGTTGCTTGACTACGTCACGGCGCACTTTGCCCACCCAATAGCGGGCCTCTTCGATACCTTCGGCAGCTTGTTTGGTCAGCAATATTTCAACACCATCGGCGACCTGAGTGTAGATGTCAGCGCTTCTCTCAGTGTTGGTCTGCACAACATTGACTGCTTCGGCTGTTCTCTGATCGAGCATAATGCCAGCAAAGTGCTGGAGCCCATTGCAGCTCCCATCGATGGCGATAGGCAGATGACTGACATAATCTTCGCCTTCCATGGTGTAACCTAATAGCTCAAAGCAACAGGCGAGAAAACAAAAAGGCTTGTCAGCTTCCATCCAGCCTCGATTCACCATAGGGTCCATAGCATAAGAACAATACTCATCGAGGTTCTTTTCTGTGGCCTCAATGCGAGATTGAAGGTTGATCTTATCGTTACCCCATACGTTTTGAGCATGAATGAATAACCAAGGCACGCCTTCTTCACCAAGACGCATGCCTTTGGCAAATTTCAACATAGCTTTTCCAGAGTCATCGCCTTGTGGGTTGATAGCGCCTCGTCCAGCTAAAGGATAGATGCGGCCTCGGAAATCTAGATTGTGTGGAAAATAGAGCTCTTCTTCTTCGAGCAGTAATTTGCCCATCTTGAGCTTTTGCGCTTCAACACAGGATTTAGCTTGGGCATCTTTAATGCTCTCAAATGCTTCTCTTCTTTGGGCTTGTCTTTTATCAAAGCCACTCTGAGTAGGCTCGATTCTCTCCGGCACATCTATGTCTTTTTGATCACTACAGCCCGCCAAACCTTTTCCTATGCACTGAATCCAAACATCCCAAATTGGTTTATTAATTGTCCATGCCGTATTTTGAATCGTATTTACTGCCTCCATCACAATCGACAAATCAGAATTTTCTAAGGTCTCAGGAAGGGTTTTCTCACGAGTTCTAACAAGACAGGCAGGGTGGAGATTTTGGTACAGATAACCACCATCGTGGAGCGTGGTCCAAGGGGCAGGGGGAATCACCATAGGTAGATGATAAGGAGTTGCGACTTGATTAGTAAAATTAGCGTCCTTAATCCACTGATTGCCGAGATCCGTAGGCTCTATATACTTCTCTGAATGGCAGCTGTTACGCCACTGCTGACGAACTTCAAAGAGCCCTGTATGAGAACAAAACAGATCAACTAAGGTACAACCTATAGCTAAAGCTTCTTGATCTGACGCCTCTATATGGACAGTTTCAGCAATAAAAGTTTCGGATGCTATTTTCTCTCGAATGTAACTTTTAGGCTGCCAATTTAGAGTTCTTACTAACTTGTTAAACTTATCTGTGTCTAACATCTCATAGAGATGAGCACCACAAGCAATAAGGACATCAGAAGCTAACTGATTTACGACAGAGCGATAAGTTCTATTCTTCTTGGCAATTGCATTAACTAAAATACGAGCTGTCAGAAAGCTTGTCGTGGACGTAGGTAGTATCTTTATGTATTTCAGGGCGCTAGGCTTTCTGCCTTTTTTACTTTGTGTTTTTTCAATCCATAAATCCAAGAACTTAATGAAAGACTCTTCGTTAGTTAAGGTTTTCTTTATTAGAGTCTTGCCGCCCGGCGTGCCACTTAATCCCTGACGCTTAATGTCTTTAGCTATTCTGTCTTCTTGAATTGTTAAGGCAAATCTTTCTAAAGCTTTCTCTTTCTCTAGCTTTATGTCTTCCATATGCCTGACCCCTTGTGAATCCACTAGTATATTCATATATATGCGCTAATGCATATAAAAAGAGCCAACCTCAACGCTTTTTTTAGTCATCAAGGTCGGCTCATAAAGAGGGCGTGGGAATACCCCCTTGTAGTGGGCCTTTAGAAACCGAGTGATCGATATTTCTCAGCTAACCTTTCCCCGGCATATCGCTTTTCGGTCTCATATTGATAAAAGTTATAGTGTTTCTTAGTAACTCCTTCTGGCATATGATTAAGAGCACTGGAGATGACTACGTCTCTTGTCTCTAACATAGCTAGCTGCGTTGCAAAGGTCTTACGAAGGCTATGTGGAGTTGCTCGGAGCCCAGCTCTTGATGTCATCCGTGTACAAGCTTGATGTAACGCATGCGTTCCATAAGGGAATACTCTAGATGTACCGATCAAATCAACACAGTTGCGCTTGAGTATCTCAAAAGCAGCTCTAGGAAGGGCAACCAATAGTGGTTGACCATTCTTCGTCAATTCGCCTGGCATATGGATTCTCTGGCTTGAGAAATCAATCATGTCTCTCGTGAGAGATCTAATCTCAATAGTTCGCAGCCCAGTGAGAAGTATCAATCGGAGCGCATCGAGGGTCCGAGGGTTGCATTGTGACGCATTAAAAGCGTCAAAGTATTGACTAAGCTGTTCGTCGTTAGCGAAAAAATGTTTTGCCTTCTCTTTGTTGCGAGGAATCTTAGTCGCTGGGTTGTGAGAGACAATCCTTTTGTCGATGCCGAAGTTGAACATCTTTGAATAGCAAGATGCCATTCTGTTAGCTGTTGTAGGTGTGTACTGGCCGACAGTCTCAATGAAGTCCCTGATGACATCTTGAGCATCCTCGAAGCCACAGATGTGAGTCGCTAGGTGTGACTTTCGGTCCTCGACATAGACAATTAAGCGATTAATATATTTGGTATATGTAGTGACAGTATCTTCGGTCAAATGCACAGAGGCATAATCTCGAATAAATCGCTGCTTGAGTGTGTGAATAGTTGCATTATCTCTAAACAGATTTACCACTGTAGCCTCACTAATCGGATTAGGTGGAAGGTGACGTATGTTAAAAAGCGCATCATAGATAGGTAAGACAGAAGCTAGGTGTTCGCCTAGCGGTACATCTTTCTGATATGCTTTATTTCTGGAGCGATAGTAGAATTTTCTAGTGCCATTTTTATAGACTCTTAGCTCTAGATTTGGGTAGGTTTTGTCGCGATAAACGACCTTCTCACCCCTCGGTTTTAACGCTAAGATGGATTCTTGAGTGAAGTCCATTGTTTTTCCCCTTGTGTCTGGGGACTGAGAAGTAGATAATGCGCGACCTGTGGGCCGTTAGCTCAGTCGGTAGAGCAGTTGGCTTTTAACCAATTGCCCATCGGTTTGAGCGACATTAATCTTTAACTTACCTTCTCAACCCCTTGTTTTAAACGATAATGCGCTAACTGAAACGCATTTACTTAGGCTAGCGAACTTACAATTCTTACTGCTAGCTTGGAGATTATCGTTTAGCTGAAAATTTTCTTTAATACTGCTTCGCCATTTTTATTAAGTGTTATCAATTTAGTGCGAGGACTATATGGATCAAATTGTATATCAATTAGGTTTTTACCGGGCTGTCCCTCACTGTTAATTGAATGAAAGTCTCTCGCTATTCGACTAACTTGCCCTTGTGTAAGGCTCAATGCTTCCTCGGCATCTTTCAAGAGTACTGGCTTTGGATGATTCTTAGCCAAATACATTAAGAATTTAGCTTGGCTGCCACCTCTATCATCGGTATGACTGTCAAGCTCTTGAAGCATTGCGAGCATAGTGCTTGCTTTCTTCATTTCGCGTTTATCCCCTTTCTGGCAGTTTCCAGAGAATTGCTGCCGTGACTCATTTTTTAAAGCCGGTTGTCATCGGCTTTACCCCTCTCTCTTTCCAAAAGGCCCACTTATAGGATAAGAGTAACGATCTTAATAGTCGGCCTTCTTGATAAACTCATTAGGTACTATATGTTAAGCCATACGATTATCCACCAAATGAGTTGATCGGATATTAGCAAAGCTAATATTATAAATAAATACTTATTTATTGATAAAAATAAATTATCTAATACATATTTCATTGCAAATTATTCAATTCTTGTTCTTTTGAAAGTAATTTATTCTGTGTATCGCACAAAGCATTGTAGATATCTGATAAAAACACTGGATAGGTGTGCATAAGACCCCCTATTTGAATTCCGTGCGTCGCTTTAGATATCTCAATTAAAGGATATTGTGACTGTGCTTCAAGTAATTCAGCGTTTCCGCTCTCTATATCAGTCAGGCAAAGTTCATCGATTAACTGATCCATCTTGATGTCCCTCCCATTGACATGAAAATTAACTTTATATAGGGAATCCCTATATCCGAATCATTACAGAATAAGTTCGAGTCTGCAAACTATTTCTTATAAAACTCCAATGCCCACCAAAATGTAGGCATTTTCTACATTTTCATCATCCAACATCGCTTGAAAAACATAGCGATTTAAAACAACCCAACTAAGAGCGCCTTTGAGGTGTACCACATAGTAATTGGCTTCAATTTTCTTATTCCAATTCCAATTACCTTCATCAGACAATGGCATACACACTAAAGCAGAGCCTTCAGGGGCTCTCATTGTGTCACCATTTAAAGTTTTCCAAGTGAGAGCTGAATCGACCTCTAAAGTAATGTACTCGATGGAAGGATTATAGATAAGGACATTATTTAGCTCAGTTTGTGTATCGGATGTCTTCCACTTAATGGTTGAGTGTCTTCGGTTAGGCAGCAGCTCAGAGATGGGCGGGTAGATGTCTTGTGGTGGTATCTTGAGCACATTACAGAGCCTAATGAGGAATTTCATAGATATCGGAGTCTTACCGTTTAGGTAGCCCGAAAAGCTCGCCTGGCGCATGCCCATGGCTTCCGCTATGTCTGATTGCTTGAGCTTTCTGTTTGTCTTCTCTCTTTTCCAGACGGTGTTGAAGCCTTCTAAGATCTTAGCTTGCTCCGTAGGTGAGAGTGTCACGTTGTCAGTCGGATGTGTCATCGCGCAAGTGCTCCAGTTTCTTATCGAGTTCGAGTGCCAAAATTCCCGCTGCTGTGTAGTGCAGACAATGACCGGCAGTCATTCTGGCCTTTAGTTCTTCATTTTTCAAATCGGTGAAGGGAATGTTAGTCCCATCGTGATGGATGAACGCTAATACATGCCGTGAAGATATTGAGCACGCATTGTTGAACTCATCAAAATATTTACGAGCTTTGTTAATGGCTTCTGTGTCAGTCTTCTCATCAATTGGGGGCTCAGAAAGTCCAAAACTGTCTGGGTTTCTGCCGGGAGCTCCGTAATTTAGTCTCAATTTGTTGGACCAATTAATACTCATGGCGATGACTCCTGATTTTGATTCTTAAAAATTTCTAACGTCTCAGGAGCGTTATTTGAAAAATTTCTAACATCCAAGGAGTGTTCTACGAGAATTTTGCCGATTGTTGCATACGCAACAAGCTGCTCGAAGCTGTCTTTTTCGAGTTTGAGCGCAATTCTCGCTAAATCAGCGATTTTTTCTGAATCCATCGAATGACCTCTAAAAATTTAGTTGCATGGATTAATGTTTTTATAATCGGGCCATATTTTGAGAATACATACATTCTCAACATATAGGCGCTCGGCTTCTCGCTCGGCTTCCATATCGGAACCGCTCGCAAAAGCATACGCGCCGAGCGCTATTAGAAGCGCTGCGCCGGCTTTTAAGGGTTTCATAATGCATTACCTCTGATTAATGCGTTAAAGCGTATAAACGGCGCTAAATGGCCGAAAATAGGCAATTAAAGAGAAAAAGCGCTTGATTCGACCTTCTCAGCTCGCGTCTAAGCGATTTTCTCGGCTCACTTGATGCGATAGTAGGGGTAAAATTAGAGCCCCTTATATCGGCTTATATGCAATCGTATTACTAAGCGCATATAAAAAAGCGCACTAGCTCGAACTAGTACGCTTTAATCTATACGCTTTAAAATGCGTTCCGTAGTTCCGCTATATCAGAATCATAATAATCAGCTGCAATCTGTAGTAGTTCGTTTAAAACATCATTACGAATTGAAATTAATGCTTCCGGGGTTTCTCCGTACACTTCACAAATAGCGCTTAAATGAATCATTATTTTTACGCCTTTTTTATTCTGTAAAACTTCGGCCAATACAAAAACGGCGTCATTGTGATTATTCGCTTCGATTAGTTCTCTAATTTCTGCGAGTGTTGATTCTGGAAAATCGATAGGTGATTTTAGATCTAGTCCCATTATTGTGGCCCCTTGTCGCTAGCTATAAGCGAAGTTAATTTGTTAAATGATTCAGGATTAAAGAAAAAAGATTCTCTCTCATTCTCGGCTTCTCTATCAGCTCGGCTAGATCCTTTTCGAGTTAATGCACCAACAGCGCCGGCATTATCTAAAAAGCGCAAATCAGTACTATCAAAATCATCGAGCTCGCTTGGTGTCTTGAATTCGCCTTCGAGATTCTTTGTATTAAATGCGATAGCAGTATTGACGCCGGCGTTAATCGCCTTAGCGGTATTCTTAATCGAGCGAGCATTAAAAGCGCTTCCTGAATAGGTTAGATGATAATTCGGGAGCTTGTTTTTTAGGACGCGATTGTACAGTTTAGTGTAATCGTAGTGCATTACTTCGGGATTTGCTGCGATAACATCGGTCCAGTCAATATCACTTGTGCCATTCAATCGAATTGCGAGCGCCTTGCCATGCTTCGCGTGCGCTTTTCTAATCTCTTTAATAAGCGCCTTTTTGAATAGCTTAGGAAATAGGACATATAACACGGTACGTTTCGCCATGGCGTCGCGTCCTACTGGCATTCCTAGCTGGCCCGATTGATATAGGCAACCTTTCCAGCAGCCGGCGCCTTTCGCGCCAGCACATAAGGTAATAAGCGAGATGGCATCGTGCGGGAATAGATACATCACTTTCGTGATGATCTTTTGCGCTTCGCCTTTTTCGACCTTCTTTGAACTGCCAAGTAAGCGCATAGGTTTGAGCAAGTAATCAATATTCTTTATCGCCCATTCTTTGCCAGTCTCTGTGAGCGCGCCGTCAAGTACTCGGCGCAATAATTCGGTTTTGCTCATATCGTTAAGTTTAAACATTGTTTTCCCCTTTAGTGGTCCTTATAGATTCCAAAGATTAAACACGGACCATTCACGAGTTTTAACTAAGCGACCTTCTGTGAATTGGTAAACTGGTAGTGTTCGCAGTCCATCGGTTTGTCGGGTTGTGCGAACGTGGTATTTCGCGCCTTCGATTCCTTTAAAATCTGCCAGGCGCTTTTTCACAGCCGACAGCTGCAATTGAGAATCGAACGTTGATATGTAATACATAGGTAATCCCCTTATGAGTTAAAAAATAAAAATGCGTTAATACAGATAATATCGTCATTTAATTATATAGGTAAAGGCTATATTTAAATTAATTTGCTCGCATGCACGCGCGCACGCTATCGCGATTCAGCGCAGCATGGTGGGCGCTGATAGCTTCCCGCAGCGGAACAGCATAGAAGCCGAGATAATGGTTAGAAGGCGCGAGCTCTTAGCCTAAACTATTGAGATTTAACGAAAAATCGATTGATAAATTATCAATTGGTCCCCAAAAAATTCGGGGATTGATCAAAAATCGACCAACCCCGGCCCCTTTATATAGCGCGGGGCGGCGCGGGATGCGATGCATGCTATCGGACGATTTTTTCTGAAAATTTTTAAATCAAAAATTAAACAAAATATAAATTTATTGATAATAATGAATGAGGTAACGCATATGGCCGGCACAGCGCTTCTCGTACACGGTTTCAATGTCCGAGACAATGGTGCGGGTACTATCGCAAGGCTCTCTCCGTACCTTCTCACGAGGGGCTACGACACTGTCGTGTTCCGTATGGGCTGGATGGAAATCGTTCAGGTCTACACACAAAACAAGAGGCACGCAAAACGCCTTGCTGAAGCTGCACGCAATGCCAAGCTAAATGACCGCTCTCAACCAGTTATCGCACTAGGCCACTCTAACGGCTGCGCGGTGATTCACTTAGCGACTACACTATACGATGCACCTATCGACAAAATCGCTTATTTGAATCCGGCACTTGAGAAACAACTCGCGCCCGGCGAGCAAGTGCAATGTGTTGATGTTTGGTATTCACCGAGTGATACCCCAGTGAAATGGGCTCGGTGGTTACCGAAGCATGTGTGGGGCGAAATGGGCCGCACCGGCTATGTCGGTGATGACCCTCGAATGATCAATCACAA
>Ga0163180_10000566_pt1 | contig 21481 bp, 16 predicted proteins | sample AtlANTMetagenome_2_FD_109647 | JGI IMG/M metagenome (GOLD analysis project Ga0163180, IMG submission 109647) | Marine eukaryotic phytoplankton communities from the Atlantic Ocean - Atlantic ANT 4 Metagenome | ecosystem: Environmental > Aquatic > Marine > Oceanic | place: North Atlantic Ocean...
CCCATCCATGGAAAAGGAAGAAGAAGAAGAAGAAGAAGAAGAAGAAGAAGAGGAGAAAGCGACATGACCGACCATCACTCGTTATTAGCGGGAGAATGGAAACTCGAAGCGATATGTGGGCATGTTCGCGGCAAGCTATGGTGGCACGTCGCCGCTCGTGGTAAAAAAAATCCGAAAGGTACGAATACAGAAGAAAACGGTTTTGGAAAGCTGAAGTACGAAATCACATGCGACGACAAACTCGACGATCCCGCCACTTTAAGGGAAAAGAAAAAGAACGAGATGTCCGTCGAGTTTGAAATCCCACTTAAAGACGTGAGGCTTGTCTTGAATGAAGACGACGACGACGACGACGACGACGATCGCGGTGGATGCTTCTCTCGCGTGATATTCCTGAACTACTTTTGGGCGGTGAAAACGTCGTTGCGAGCGTTTCAACTCGTCGCTCGTTTCTGCCTGCCGAAGAAAAAATTGTCGGAAAAAATGTTGTATTCCGGAACGTATGGCGAGGCAGACGCTGCCTCGTCCGATAGAACTACGTTCGATAAACCAATACTTTTTTCACGCGACGAAGTTGAAGATGGTGATTTTAACTGCATTGGATGTGTCCAACACGACATCGTAAAGTGCTCTGACAATATAAAAGCGTTTACGCAAAAAGAGATGCGTTCAAGACATTTGACAAAAGATGTCGAGAATAATAAGCTCCTTCTCGTCCGTGAATTTCATTTGAACAAGGATAAAAATATTTTAATACTTGTTTTGCCGAATGACTCTACGAGTAAGAAGCCCGGAATGCAATTAAAATGGAGACGGATCCGATGATTCAATACAATATGTTTAATCAGAATACACATTCACACTGCTTGATGCAAAAAATCTATCAATCATCATCTGCAGACATTTTCTCGGCTAAACCTCCCAACCATAACCTCGCCTTTGCGTTAAACGCTCTCGGTTGATCCGAATACGCGATTAGCACGCCTTTCGATCCTGTTTTTGCTCGTCTCACGACAGCGCATTCCGCACCTGGCGGTAAAAATTCCCACCTATTTGCTTCTGCCGCATCCAACTCTATCCTACACGACAAGTATAAATTCCCATCCTCCTTCACGTCCAACCTTTCGTAACTAAATCCTTTCGCTAACTTTGTCAACACCTCTCTATTATTACTAACACCCGCAACATCTTCTATTGTTCTCACGCTACCTCTCGCTACAGTCATCATCATCATCCCTTCGTTCGTTTCTTCAAAGAACACCATGCCTTTCGCATTCGTGTTTGTCAAAGCCGCATAACTCGCCCACGCGTAGTTCGTATTCTTCTTCCCCTTGAACGACTCTTCCATTAAAAATTGCGATGACCCACCGAGTATATCGACCGAGTTCTTCTTCGATGAAGCAGACGAAGATGATCCAGTCGTCGCTTCTTCTATTCTTCTTCCCCACTCTGGCACATAAAAACACGCGCACACTAAAAACACACCAATCAACTCTGCTCTGGACTGCGCGGTGGAAATGTTGTTGGAACTCAAATGGTTCGCTATTAACAGCACACCGGCGAGCACACCCAACACCCGTGGAATGTCCCCATCGTCGAAACCGGGAATCCCGAGAGTGAAGCGGAAAATAGCGAAATCTTCGTCGTTCTCGTTCGCGTTCGTTCGCGTGTTTTGTCTTCTCGTCGTCGATTTCGTTTTAGGAAGAGGCGGAGTCGTCTTCCGTCTTTTCGAGGAGGAGCAGGAGGAACAACAAGAAGACCACGCGCTCCTCCGTTCTGTTCGTCGCGGAGGCGCGACGACCGATGACGTCAGAGAAGAAGTTGGCGACAGCGTGACGGTCATTCACACGAGTCTCGTCGTCCGTTGTTTTGTACGTGACCACTGATGCTTTTTCGTTGAAATCCGAATTCGGAAGACGACGAAAAATGAATTTTTGTGAAGAAATTTTTCAAAAAAAAAAGGCAAAAGACGTCGTTCTCTCTCGTGTCTCTTTCACGCAAAACAGAGACGAGAAGGAGGAGGAAGAAGAAGATGGTGAAGAAGTAGCGATAGCACGTCGCAAGAAGGAGTGAAAATGAGGACGACGACGACGACGACGACATCTTACTTCTTGGAAGACCGAAAGAAAAAAATTTCAGAATTGAGTGAAAAATTAGTCCAAAAACTCGTTCCGAGAGAGATTTTAAGCGGAGATAACATCGAAGATGAACAGTTAGCGGAAGAGAACTATGTAAAGTGCGTGGAATTCTGTCGAGAGAACTGTTGTCCAGCGTTTCCAACCTCATCCTCGTCATCCAAAGAGGAGGTGAAACGAGAATGCGTGGATATTCTCGACCGTTTCGCTCGGGAAGCACAAATGAGCAAGAGATGTTCGTTGACTATTCTTTTCGATGCTTTAGAGAGAGAGTACGGGAGAAATCGAACGAGATTTACGTACGAGGACGAAGATGACGAAGAGTTTTGGTCGAAAATAGCATTATTTTTGTTGAGAAGCGCGGGGAAGCCGATGAAGAGCGCATACGAACCATCCAACTCTTCAGTTTTGAAGTCTTTGGAAGTCGAAGGGGAAAGGCGCGCACAACAACGACAACAAGAACGAAGGGGACGAAGAGAACAAGAAGAAAATGCGCCATCGATAGACGTCTCGATCCGGCATCCAAGAACAGGAACATGTCACAGGAGCAAAAACAAGAATGAACGCCTCGAATCATCGTCAGATTCTCTTTCGGAGTGGTCAGACTCGGAGGAAGAGGAAGAAAAGAGGAAGGGAGGAAGAATAAGAAGAGAAGGAACCATTAGCTCACCAAAACAAACGAAAAAGGAAGAAGAGGAAGAAGAAGAAGAGAACTGTGGGGACAATAGGAACGATAATATTTTAGTGTCCTCGTTCGAATCGTTATCTTCAGACAGAGGCGACGAAGCATCTTCCTCGGATGATGATATTGAAGGGTACAAAGGCGATGCGTATTCGATTCGAATCAGAGAAGAGGCTGAAGAAAATGCGAATGAAGAAGACCCTGGTTTCTCTTGGAGGTCATTTCCTGGTAGTACTGATGGTGAGAGTTTAGATGCACGTGAATTTCACAGCAGCGTTGGGAGCAGTATTCTTGGCACTTTGTCGACGAGTCATCAAAATGCGAGGAGAATTTCGCGAGCTTCATTTGTGCAAATGCAACGTGCACGGAGAATGCTTCGAAAGTTGCACAATAGTGCAGAAAATAAAGATGACGAGGACACATTCTTCTTGTCTTCTCGAATAGAACAACGAAACAGAATGAGTAAATATAAGACTATTGGAGAATCATCAGTTGTTTCCAGAACTTTGAATGCGATTTCGTCCGGAGGGGTTGCAGATTTTGATATCGAATCGATGGAAATACCGCATGTTTCAAAAAATGCGGTAGCGAATGTGCTAAAATCTAGTAAACAAATCATGGATGTATTTGAAGACGTCGGAAGAGTCAGACACCGATTGAATAACTTGAGCAGTTTGTTCGCGGTTGAAGGTAAACAAAGTCCGACTGTTCAAGCATTCGTGAATGCCTTGATGACAATGAAAGTGGAAATTCAACATGGATTCGACGAGTTATTCGAAGCAACGCGAAGAGCGAGCGTAAATGTTGATACATTTTCTGCGCCTACTTTACTTCGTTTGTCTATTGAAAGCAGAAAACTTGCGCGAAAGGCATCGTGCTTACAGCGGATAGCGGAAATGTGCAGTCCTGGACCAAAGAGTTCAGTTGGAAAGTTTGCACATCCTGCAACTGCGTCTTCAACCATTTTATCGATGTTATATAATCTCATGAACGAATATAATGGGTTATCAGGGAGCCTTGATGAATTTTCGATTGTTTTCCGATGTTTTTTTAGCAGTTCAACGTCATATTTCAACGCTTTAGATGTTTGGATTAATTATGGGATTTTAACGAGTCCAGAGATATTTGTTGACGCCAAGAAATCGACGCGATGGAGAGACGGATGGTATTTGCGCGAAGATAAGGATGTGCCTATATTTTTAAAGTCAGTAGCCGAAGAGGTCTTGAACGCGGGTATTCACAGAGAATTCTCGAGAATGAAATTTACTGGTGAAGACAAGGATATTCAAGATGAAGCTGGTAAAAAGTTGACATTTGTTTCAAAAATGATTTCAGAATTGAAAGCGCTTCTTCTTTTGCGTGCATCAACGAAAAGTAACGACGAGAACAATATTAGCGACGACAATGAAGCCGCGGACGAGGATTCCTTTTTACGGACAAATGAGCCTACTCAAATCGAACAGAAACCTTCTCAAAGGCGACACGATGATATTGATGTAGCTTTTAGCACTGAAGACACTCTAATCTCAGACTTGAAAAATGTTGTCTCGTTGACGAAAGCTCGAAGCAAAAAGAGCGCGCTCTTTTCTCATTCGTCAAAAGAAGCGACAAAAACGACTTTTGGTGAATGTTACGATTTTATAAAGTGGGTTTCAACGTATTTCAAAAATGATACATCGACAACTTTGGGTATTCCTGTGAATACGTTAGTTTCGAAGTCGATGCTAAACCAAATTCGTCTGGCTGCGATGAACGCGAGCGAACATGCTTTGCAACAATTGAAAACTACGTACGGACTAAAAGCAGAGCTTATGAAATTGCGAGCATTATTTCTGGGTGGATGCGGGGATGTTGCTTTAGATTTTTTCAACCATGTCTTTGAAGAGTTTGAGAGTATTCGCCGTCATCGTCAAGAGGAGAAAATTGGCGAGTCGATGGCAGAAGCAACTATGCGTTTTGATACCACCAGATTGACCGAAGTATTGAGAGACGCAATTTTCGAGCACACGAACGAGGGCACGTTTGGAAGCCGTGAATCAATTGTTAACAGAATAGACGAAGTTCGAGTTCAAGTATTTTATACACATCCGAGTCCAGATGACGAATATAAAGGATGCGATGAACTTCAAGCGCTCACAGATTTAAACATCATTTACGAAAAGAACACCCGTACTGCCGTGGGAATAAATAGTAATGCAATCGTAGCGAGCATAATTTGCGATGCAGTTTCGTTATCCAAATATAATGAAGTGTTCAAATATCTAATGCAGCTGAGATATGCGCAGCGTTCGTTGGATTATGGTGTGTTATCGCAATGGACATCTGAAAGAAGGAGAACAGAGACTTCGCCTACTTTGCCTACCTCGTCTCAAAAGACTTTATCTATCTCATCGTCGCTCGAAATCGAGCTGAAACATTTTGTGCTTACGCTGCGGTCGTTCATGACTACAAAAATTTTATCAGTCGAATGGAATCGTCTGCTTGAATCCATCAATGAATTCGCGCAATCCATCGATGATGTAAAACTGGCTCACGAAGTTTATGTGGACAACATTTCTAGAGTCGCATTGGTGTCTTCGGATTCAACCTGGTCGCTTTTATCGACTCATATTAAAACTATTTTAGCCATTGCTTCTGAGTTTGGAAATTTACGCCGCCAGGAAGAAGAGGAAGGTGATGTTGGAGTAAAATTACGCGAGCTCGCGACGAGAAGAATGGAGAAAAAATTTACTGTTGCCAGAACCAACGTTTTGAAAATCTTGAGGAACAGTGACGGCGAATCGGGTAGTGATGCCGAAAGGCTCTACGAGCAGTTGAACTTCAACAATTATTATTGCAATTAGTGCGTGTAGGCATATAGCTTAAGTTATTAGTAGTGGTAGTATTTTAAGCACGCGTGAATTTACATTTTTATTAATTTCCATTTCAAGCACCTTGAGGATCGATGAGCGCCAAGACGCCTTCGTAAAAGACAGGACTTGGCGGCATCTCGAACAATGGCTTCGCTTGGTCTGCTTTAGCATGCGCTTTCTTACTTGATCCTTCTCTCCATTTGTTAAAAGATACTTCATCTTTCCAGATTGTAAGAGTCGAATAGTTAAAACCGTCGTCAGCTTGCAACGCATCTCTTCTCAAAAGCACAAACGTTTGAAAGCCTTCGCAGTTTTCTAAATCCGATTCCCTTTCCTTCCATCGCTGTTCAAAGGCAACCTCGGAACCTGGAAACACTTTAAACCTATTCATCGCGACATATACGTCAGATTTTAACGGAGTTTTTCCATCTGCGATTACTCTCCTCCATCCATCTGCTTGCTGCCACTCGTTGATTAACGCATCTGGAGACGTCGATATCGGCATCAAACCGTCATAAAACGCTGGTTTCGGCCCACCTTTCAAAACCATCAAAGATGAAATTAACATTTCTGCAAACCCAAAAATTGTGCCTCCTCCATGAGCTTCCTTGAACGCCTCTCCCGTTCTCCACGCGTCAAAGTACTCTTTGTTCGACCAAATCGTCAACGAGACGTAATCAGATTCTTCCTCCTCGCCTCTGCCTTCACTCACGCGTCTCATTAAAGTAAAGAAGCGAAACCCGTCAAGCTTCGACAGTCGAGATTTTCTCTCCGCCCATCTTTTTTCGAATTGCGGACCTTTGCCTTTCTGTAACTTGAACCTGTTCGAAGCGACATATCTCTCCGCTTTGATTGCATCTTTCGGCAAAATCGCAGTGCCAACTTCGTTCATCATATCAGCATTTGCATAAACCTTGTATACAGATTTCTTCTTGTTGGACGATGTCGACCCGCGAGCGACGACCGACTGGGCGAAGAACGAGGACGAGGCGGACGCGAGTGCAGACATGATGATGATGGTTCGTTTTAATTTTAGTGACGTTTTGTGTTAAAATTGTTGACGACACGAAAGATGTCCAAAGACGCGTTTTTCCTTTTTTTTTATTTCTGTGCCTTTCGCATTTCGGGAGCAAGTTGAGAGAGACGAGAGAAGAAAACAAAAAATTGGACGTCGTAAAAAAGCCACCGAAAAGAGCAGCAAAAACAAAAAAGGAAGCAGAAAGTACCTTTGACGTCCAAACGACATGAATGAAAGGAAGAATTCGCGCAACCTCACGAACTGCCATGACGAGCGCATTTTCCGTATACGATGCTTCTTATATTTTTCTTACTAAGTATATGAACACCTTTCGGCTGAAGACGGCAGAAGAGAGCGAAAAACTCTCTACTGACAGCCTCGCCGCGTCGAGACGTCCATATTTATATTATTATTAACAAAATATGCTACTAAAGTCCCTCTACTATAACCCATTTAAGCAGACGCTTTCTTCGTCGCTTCCGTACCCTCGCGGAATCCGTTCTTGAATCGTCTCGGTAAGGATTTAATATATCTCATTCTTCCAGTTCCAGTCGTGGATCTCCCCTTCGCCTTCACTGACCAGTTGTACCCACGAGTCTTCGCGGCTGGGTAGCCGCAATACGAGCACGTCGATTTTTGAATGTGATACGATCTGCGCCCACATCTATTGGTAAACGAAAGAAGAAGAAGGAGAAGGAGCGTTAGTAACAATACAAAACAATAGACAAAAAGAAAGAGAGCTTTTGACCGAGTGAAAACCACAAAATGGGCCTTTGACAGGCAGATATAGCGCTCATCCGACTCTTTTTTCTCGCGCTCTTCCGAGCGCACGCGATAGAACAGCACAAAGTCGCGAGATATTTACGCGTAAACACTATTTTAGCGCGCAAATATTCGCTCGCTCATCTTCCTTTATCTTCGCGTGCATGTCTTCAGCGCGCGACGATTTCACAAAAAGCCCTCTGCTTTGAGCGCGCTCCGTCTCTCCTTAAAAAAAAAGCTCGGAATCCTCCCCGAAAGAGGCTCTGGCGCGATCGTCTAATCGACTCCAACGATATCTATCGCGTACCTTCTGCACAAAGTGTGGGACTTGTTCTTTCGTTTACCGAAAGACCCCGTGCCTTTTCCTTTCTTACCCATTGTTTTTTACGCGCGAATTCTAAAGTGGAGCTTTTCCTCGATTTTTTTGTCCTCGCACGAAAACTCTCGTCTTGTTGTTAAAAATGTTGTCTTCTTCGGCCTTTTTCAACGCCTCTCTCTCCCATCTCCCCCACCCTCTCTCCCTCCACAAAAAGAAAAGGAAGAAAGTTGCGATAATAGAAATAAGCAGCACGCCGAGAGAGGAGAGAGAGGAAGATAAAGAAAACGTACAAGACAAGAAAAACAAAAATGAGACTAGTTGGTGTGGAAGGCGGAGGTACGACTTTTGTCGTCGCTCTCTCTGAAGACGGAAAGTGGACGAACATCGCGCAAAGATTTGAGATTCCAACGACTTCCGCGGAGGAGACTTTATGTAAAGTGAAGGAGATATTAGACCAACTGTATCCATTCGATGCGCTGGGAATATCTTGTTTTGGGCCATTGGAGTTGAATAAAACGAAAGAAAAGTATGGATACATCACGACGACGCCCAAGTTACAATGGAAAGATACAAAAATTTTAGAAATTTTAGCAGGGAAAGATACCAAATGGGCACATGTGCCAATTGGTTTTGATACGGATGTCAACGCACCAGCTATGGCTGAGTTTGCGTATCACAATAATAATGTTGATGAAAAGAAGGCGAATGAAGAGGAGAAAATAGAATCGTGCGCGTACATCACCGTAGGCACCGGTATCGGTGTAGGTTTAGTCATAAACAATAAGCCCGTGCACGGTTTGCTCCATCCGGAAGCCGGACATATTTCCAACACTCCAGATAAGTGGCAATTCCCACTACCAACGTCCACATTAAATAGCACCGACGATGAAAATATAGTATACGATCATTTTGAAGGCACATGTCCTTTCCACGGCTCTGCTTGTGTCGAAGGCATGGCGAGTTCAGTTGCCTTGGCAAAACGGGCAAACTGCGCGCTCGAGGAGTTGAAACTACTCTCGGACGACGATATCATTTGGGAAAAGTGCGCGCACCATCTCGGAGGGTTATGCGCCACGTTGTTATTAGTAGCCAGTCCTGAAAAGATCGTGTTATCCGGTGGTGTCATGCGAAGGACGGTTTTGTTCCAGAAAATTCGTGAAAAGGTCTACGAACTTCTCGGCGGCTATATCGGCGTCGACCGCGTACAATCGAAAGAAGGTTTGGAAAAGTTAATAGGTCCCTCGCGATGGGGCGATACGGCCGGTATAATAGGAAGTTTATACTTGGCTGACATAGCGTATTTGCAAAACAGAGATTAATTCTTAGAACACGTTTTAGTTTAGCCCTGATGAATATTAAATACATAGTTCTCTCTCTTTTCTCTCCTTCGAACACGTGTTCACATCTTTCTCTCTTTTTTGACGAAAATCCTTCCTCCTCACAAACTGACGCTCCTCCGCTTCATTTCAATCTCCATCTCACTCTCGATTGAGCGCGCGAAAGAGTCTGTCGTCTGTGTGCTAGAAATGAGCTTTACTTCCGTCGTTCAATATTCTTCTTCGACGAGAGCGTTTGCTTCTTCGTTATCATCATCGAAAAAAACTTCACGAGTGCTCACCAAACATACTGCGTTTTCCACGTTATCAAGTAAAAGAACAAACACAACAAGAAATACAACAACAACAACAACAACAACAACAATCATGGCATCGAGTATTAAAGTTGAGCCGGCTATTATTATCGGCGGGGGGCGCGTTGGACAAGCATTGTTCGATATGGGCGTTGAAGGTGATGTAATCCTCAAGAGAGACGAAGAGTTTCCTTCCTCGCCTTCGTCTGGACCGATTTTTGTGTGCACGCGGAACGACGTTTTAGAGGCTGTCATCGAGAAAACACCCGCGAATCGACGCGAAGATTTGATCTTCATGCAAAATGGATACTTAGACTCATTCTTAGAGTCGAAAGGGTTAGAAAAGAACACACAAGCTCTCATTTATTTCGCAGTCGCCAAATTTGGAGAGAAACCGACAGATGGCATCACAAGCGTCAACCCAGAGGGATTGACGGCCGTTACCGGGAAATGGAGCGAACAAGTCGCGGCGAGATTTCACAGTGGCGATTTAGCGTGCCACGTAAAGGACGCAGCGAAATATCGAGCTTCGATGTTTGAAAAGTTAATCTGGATTTCTGCTTTCATGTTGGTTGGCGCTCAACATCCGGGCGCCACGGTCGGTGACGTCGCCAGCACGTACAAGAGTGAAGTCGAAGGATTAATAAAAGAACTCGTTCAAGGCGTGGCGACGTTAAACGACGTCAGTTTCGAAGCGGGGACTTTGGAGCGATTATTAGCGTACGCAGACTCTGTTTCTCATTTCCCGACTGCGGTGAAAGAGTTTGAGTGGCGAAACGGATACTTCTACAACTTGTCCTTGCAGACGATGCAGCAGAGCAACGACGACCCGTTTCCGAAACACACGGCGATGTTGAAGGCTATCAATGCAATTTGATCGTAATTATACGTACCTGGTAATGATAACGACGAAAGCATATTTTTTTCTTTCTCATGAACAAATAATCACATGCATGCATCGCCAATTTTTCCATGTTTTGCTCTTTCGTTTGTGCTCCAAATGCCAAATTTTTTAAGCCCTGAATTTTGCGATTTTGAGAGAAAGAGAAAGAGAGAGGACTCGAACAAAAGGAGGGAGAAAAGAGCACGTCTTGTTTGTCGGCTCTCTTCTTTGATACACATAAATATATATTAGCTATTATTAGTATTATTGCTTTAAATAATAAAGACCATCATCATGGGAGAAGATGCGACCATGAGCGAAGCCAAAACAGCGTCTGGCGTCTCGCTCGATATCGTCAAGGTGAGCGCTTTATTGTTTGTTTGCGTCAATTTTGATGTGTATCAAAACTCGATCTCATTTCTCCTTCATGTGATTTACTTGACTGACACTTCCTTCCCTCCTACACTAATCCCACCAAAAACGCATAGATTTTGAAAGTCTCTCATCGTGAGCAAGGATTACGACACGGAGATTATCGACGGTACCGTCAGTACTGCGCGCGCCGGCTTCGAAGACTGTACAAAACTTCGGAAAATTTCTGTCACAAAAAGGACTTGGGACCAGGCGGAGGAAACGAAAAACAAAAACACAAGTTCGAGAAGAAACCGTTGAGGGGAGAGGACGGTGCTTTTCTTATTCAAGATCCATCGCGAGAGTTGCTGATACCGTTGGTTCAAAGTGAACGTTGCTGGGCGTTGGCGAACGAATTAAAAGACGACAACTTGATGGGTGGAGCGATGAATGCGGCTAAGAGAGCCCACGCGAAAAAACGTTTGAAGAAAGCATGCACGCACGCCAAAGAGTTCAAAGATGCGTGTGCACACTTCGGTGATGCAAAGTTGAAGTTAGAAAGCGAAGCGTATTGCTCTTACATTCTCGGCGTAACAGATCTTAACGATGGGGCGAAGAAAAATTGTGGCGCAGTTGCAACAAGGGAGTTAACACGAGCCAAGAAAATTTACGAGTTGCTTGGTAAAGTAGGACCGACGGAGCATAAGATGAACTACGAAGGACGCGCGAGAGAATTGGAGCTGATGGTATCTACGGGAATCAGACTGGCGAATGATTTTATTGATGTGAAAAAGGAAGTAGCCGAGGTGGAGAGAGAGGTGGAGAACTCGACAAACATGAGGGAAGCGACTGAACTTTTGAAATTGAGTGATCCTCTTTTGACTGGAGGTGAAACGACATTGGCCTCTCACATACAGTGGAGAAGTAAGCAATTCAAAGTATACGGTGAATTTGGTATGCGAACGTACGGAGCTGTCCAAAAAATACTCAACAGATTGAAGAGCGAAGCGAGCACACTTTCAGTGGACAAAACATTGACGCTGTACAAGAAACTTTTCGTACACATTAAAGAGACGAAAAAGCATTTAACCAAAGCTTGCCGCGACGCGGAAAGCATGTCATTTGGCTCTGAATATGACGAAGAAGATTTGGCGCAACTTCGCCTATCGACACAAGCCTTAGACGTGTTAGTATTGGAGAAGGAAATTTCCAGAGATGCATTTTTAGCGGAACGATTAGGCGCGAAACTGTTCGACAAAACGTCCAGAATGAAGCACAAATCAGATCGAAATTTGAAATTTGAGCACTTGGTTCGAGTATACGATGCTTTAATCGCGAGTAATTACATCTTAGCGGACGCTGCGATGGAAATCATTCGTGGAGCGGATGCAGACGCAATCATCGAAAAGCTTGAATCTGATATCGACAATGATATCGAAAAGTATAAAAAATCCAGAGAAGGAGCGTTGCAAAGAGCTTTGACGGAACCGAACGATCCGATCGCATCAAAAGTGAAAGCGCTCAAGGTATCTTCATCTGGAGGAATGCCGAGAGTTGTTTTGGAAGGGAAGAATATCGCAGAGTTTGTTTACAACCGAGGTGAACCTTCCGTTCAGTTTGAACAAGCTCGAGCTGAACACGCGAAGGCAACAGGGATTCCAACTCCTGTGTCACCGATTCCTTCGCCGAGGGCGACTTCGCCGAGGGCGAAAGCGAAAAAGCAACAGCAACCCACCGCCGATGTGAAAAAGAACCAAAACGAATCGGACTCTGAAGGATTCCACTCTGCAGACGAAGAAGAAGGCTCGGAGTCATCTGAATATTCCCAAAGTAGTGATTATGAAAGTAGCGATTACGAAGATGCCGGTCCTGGATATATATCTTCTGCGGCTGGTGCATTGGGTAAATTATTTTCTCGCGGATAGAACCTTGAGTCATTAGCATTGCTCTATTTTGTAATGTATGTATCATTGCATATACTTTGAGAATTTTTTGTTTTCTAATATTTTTATTTTTATAACGTCACTGTGAATGAAACGTAAGGAAAGCAATCATCTCCACCTCGCTCTCCACCGAATCCACCTGCATCACCACCACCACTACCGCCACCACTCTCAGTAGATGACCAGTGCGAACTCGACCCATTCCCGAATGCCGCATTCATTACACTTCTTAGCTTTTTCTCCTGTCGTTCTTTTGGTCGCATTATCACCGCTTGAAATGCCGGTGGTAAACCGTACCTCAAAATACTCTCCACGAACAAACGAACTACGACGACGTGTATCCACGACGAAACAACTTCTCCGTACGAAGTTTGACACCACTCGTACAATTCGATTCTTCGTCTCTCAACTTCCTCTTCTAAACTTTGCTTCTCTTCTTTATTCTCCGTAATTTTCTCCTTGTTGTAGCTATACTCTCGTACTTGGAACGACCCATTCTTTTCTCTCACGGCATTCTTAAACGAATCGACCGTTCTTCTAAACAAAGTTACAGTGAACAAGGCGTAATCGCTCTCTTCCTTCAACATTTTGGATGATCGAGGGACGACAAACTGCGCCAAAGTTTCATAAGAATCCAGCCAGTCTTGCGTTGAAAACTTTGGAATGGTGACCAACAAAGTCGTCAAATTTTCAGTTTCAATCATATCTTCTTCTCTCACGAGGTCACCTAAATCTCTCGTCGCTAACGACCCTTGCGTTTTCCTCACAACCGTTGACAACGAATTCTTTGCCATGACGTACTCGCCCAACTTCATCTTCAGCTCATCATCAATCTTCGCGACGTTCTCGGTTATCTTCTCCACGGTTTCTCTTAGTTGTCGTTTTGCTGGATTTTTAGCCTCGTCCCATTTGAATTCCGCAAGATACTGCTCAGTTGGAACGCCATCTACGGTTAATATCACTTGCGGGGCGAACGCTTCGTTGCTATTATTATTATTCTCGTTATTGTCGTCCCGTCTTTGTCGTATGGATTCTTTGGCAATGTGTTCGCCAATCTCTTGAATCTGACGCTTTATTTTCTGCGTCACGTTTTCTATTTGCCCGTTAATCTTCTGTAAATCGTCCGATAACGCTAACAACGAATCTAACGTCCCTATTTTCAACTCCGGGACGAACAGTTTACGATTTTCACTCTCGCACAGTTCTCCGTTTTCTTTTCCTCTCGTTTTCGCTTCCAAACGTTGAAACGCGATGTCTTTCCTCTCTTGTATCGTTTGGCCGTTTCTGGACTGGTCTCCTTCGCTCAGAGGTAACGAGACGACCCAGTACGACGTCGTCTGAAGATTCGAAGAAGATTCCATCCTTGTTCAATCGCTTCTCTCTCTCCCTCTCTCTCTCTTTGCTATTGCCAGTCGTTGTCCTTCGGTGCACAATTTTTTTATGGCTGTTTTTTTATTACCGATGGGCGAGATAACACAAAGAGAATTGAGGATGTGCCCTCGTCCATAAACTGCTTCTTTGACATTTGAGAGGAGAATTTTCATGTAAATTATTAGACAAAAGAATTGTTGGGAAGAATGTGTCAACACATCAAACACCACACACACAACGACGCGCACAACGCGCAGCAACGCGCGTTATAAACGATGACGATGAATAAAAAGAAGAAGACATTCAAATGCTGAATAGAAGACTAAAGACAATCGTTGCGAAGCCGCCGACGTCGAACAAGAAGTTCTATCAAGACACGGAAGACGTTCTAAAATCGTTGGGACACCAACAACAACACGAAAAAGAACACCATCGACGTTTTGTTTTCGAAGAAGAAGAAGGAAGAGAGAAAACGCTGTCCTCCTCGTCGTCGTTCTCCGAAACGAGAAGAAAAACCATTGTTTTACAAAACGGGGACGTTTACGAGGGCAAGTGGGACGAGACGAACAATTTGCCAGTTGCCGATGAGACGAGCACATACACTTGGAAGAATGGAGACACCTTCACGGGAAACTGTACGCAAATACTACAAGGCGAGAAGCGAACGGACTCTGGCATAATCACCTATAAAGACGACGGCACGGTTTATGAATACTATCGGAAAGGATACGGGAAGTTAGTCAGAGCCGACGGGAGTATCTACATCGGCAACTTTAACGAGCGAGGAGAGTTTTCGGGATTCGGTAAATTTACTTCGGCAGCTAATAAGACAACAAAGAAGCATGATGATTCTTCGCCACCGCACGACATGTATGCGCAACACGAAGGCCTCTACCGCGAAGGGAAACCTAACGGACCGGGTCAATTCCGGTTTGCAAACGGTGACATGTACCAAGGTGAATTTGTAGATGGATTTTTTCACGGTTGGGGAACGATTGTTTTCAGCGAAACGGGAGATAGATACGATGGTGAATTTTCTAGAGGAGCATTCAATGAGAACGGAGTGTACACGTGGAAAAATGGAAACTGCTACGTCGGAAAATGGAAAAACAATAAAATGCACGGGCCTGGAGCCTTTTCAGATGGAGAAGAAGTCTTTGTTTTGTGCGAATATATTAACGGTAAACGAGTCAGAGAAGAAAAGAAAGGCGAGTTACCGGAAGCGCTCAAGCAACACAGGAAACGAATGCAAGACTCAATGAAACAACACAACGCTCAATCGATGAAGTTACAATCGAGTTCATCGATGAAAATATCCAAGATGTACAAGGAGTTCGGCGAAGCGAATCTCTTCAAAAAAATGTTCTCTTCAAGGTCGCAATCGGTACGAAGAGTGAAAGCTGGAGGACAGACTATTTTCAAAGGTCACCGCAGTTATGAGTTGATGACACAGTTACAATTAGGAGTCGTCTGGTCAATTTCGCATAAGAAGAAAATAACAACATCATTAACTGCGGAAGATAACATGAATAACATCGACGAGAACGATACTACTAATGAGGACAACAAACCTCTTATGGTGACAGATTTCGACATGTATGTTAAAGTTCGATTTCCTCGAATCGGTTCTGAAATCACGCCACCACACTCCTCGTCGGATTTTAAATGGAAACTGTATTCGCCAAATGTGTTCAAAAGTTTGCGAAAATTCTGGGGCGTCGATGAATCCGAGTTTATGCTTTCGATTTGCGGTGAACAAGCGTTGAAAGAGATGAATTCTGCTGGTAAATCTGGCTCAATTTTCTTCTCTTCAACTGACGACCGGTACATCATCAAAACTATGCGAAAAGTCGAGATGAAGGCTTTATTAAAAATGTTGCCAAAGTATTACAGGCACATCCAAGAAAACGAAGACTCTTTGCTGACGAAGTTCTTTGGCGTGTTCTCCGTGAAACCGAATCAAGGGAAGAAGGTTCGATTTATCGTCATGGCTAATTTGTTTTGCGACTCTTTGGAAATTCACGACACGTACGATTTAAAAGGCTCCACTTTAGGAAGGTTTACTTCTCCAGAAATACGAATGAAGGCAAAATCATTGGGCTCGACCACGGAGTCTGGAGTTATCTTGAAAGATTTAGATTTAGGATTCAAATTTAGGCTAGAGAAATCGAAGAGAGATTTATTCATTCGCCAAGTTTCACTCGATTTGAAGCTATTAGAGGAGCTGAACATTATGGATTATTCCTTGTTAGTCGGCGTCCATTACACAAACCCCAAAAATCGAAAGTCAAAAACTGGATCTATGATTTCAGATTCGCAGTTATCTAGCGGTGGAGCGGACATTGAAACGCCACAAAACATGTCATTTACAGAGCTCGATGTCGATCACGATGAGGACATTCTGATGTCTGTGAAAAAAAGAAATAATGAACGGACAAGTTTCGAGAGTAGCGAAATGAATGACATCGATGACGACGAATCTAACAGCCACAGTAAAAGAGGTGAATATGCTTGGGCGTTAAACATATACAAGCAGTTGTCGAAAAATTTCGGCGCTTTCGAAACGGTTGCCGCGACGTCGACGAAACCTTTAGTTTTTAAGTATATCAACCATGGAGGCAGAAGGAATGAAGAGAAAAGGCCATGGAAAGGAGCAGATGAGCAAATAGCTCAAGTCGTAGGGGATCACGTGACGCAGTTTTCCTCCAACAATTTGCCAAAACAACTTGCCGCGGTGTGTGTTCCTGGTCGATCATTTAAATCGCTCTCAGAGAAAGATATCAAAGTGTTACACGTAGAGCCAAGGGTGCGAGACGCCATTTTGAACGTGGGCATCATAGATATTTTGCAAATGTATTCGGCACCAAAAAGATTAGAGAGAGGTTTTAAAGGTGCGGTATATAGAGCAACTAGCATTAGCGTTGCCGCACCCAAGTCATATGCGAAGAGGTTCAAGGATTTTATGCGTAACATCTTCGAGTAATAATAGAATATTAATACCAGGTAGTGGTACCATACCATGATACAATAAAAGTACAAATACTGCTTTTTCATTAAAGTTGAGTGTCGGTCGCTTGACAGCGCATTGTCGTCACAGTCAATATCCTCCGTTCTCGCTGCTGCTATTCTTTCTTTCAGATTCTATGGCTTCTCGATATCCAATTTTGTATTCTTTAATGAATTCTTTCACCCCATCTCTATATGCTATTCCTCTCGTCTCGTATAAATATTTTACCAGAGGCCGCCAACCGGATTTTGCCGTGTGAGCTAACTTGTTCAATTCAGAACCGATAGTAGAAGAAGAAGAAGGAGAAGAAGAAGATTCATTGTTCTTCTCGTTATCTCCCTTTTCGCGATCATCTCTTCCGCCATGCGTCCGTGTAGCAGAATCCATCTCATTGTGTACTCTTATTTCTCTGCTCCAAGTTTGTCTGTAAAGCTCCAACGCTTTCTTCCAAATCATGAAGTGTTCTTTTACGGTGTACTTCTTCTCGACGAAATTCGGTGGATTCGGCATCGTGTCCGGCCATATTATATCTTTCAAATCTTTCTTGAAATACCGGGAAAGTTTACTGAATGTCGACAGTCCTTCTCTTTTAGCGTTGTTAGACATTTCTCTTCAATACTTTATGAAATGATTCCATCTTTTATGAGAGTCGTCGTACATAAATTATGCTGCGCCTTCGTCCTTGTTTCTTTTCCTTTTCTCCTTTTTTTTCTTCTTTTTTTCTCCTTTCCTTCTCTCCCGTTTCGAATCGTCGATTTCTTCCTCACTCGGAGATTCCCGCCATCAAAATAGTACTTAAGGGATAAATATAATTTGTATATGTATCAACCATCTTCGCTCCTTTAATTTCAGCTCGGGAATAGAGAAATAGTTTTGATTTATTTTTTAAATTAATTAAAATATTATATATTTTTATGGAACTTTTAGTCAAAGAATCTCCCGATTGGAAGAGTTGAGATTACTGATAAATAATATTTGTAAATATTTGTAGGAGAAAAATCGTAATAATATTGCATTACGTTGTATTTAGGGATGAAATAAATATAAAATAATTAATTAATTTTTGAAATACTTAGAATATAAAATTAGTTGTGCATATTTTCAATATATTATCTGTACATAGTTGCATAAATAAATTTCCCGGATTGTGTTATGCTTAGATTTTTCTGCAGAACGCTTTTATGATGCTAAAAATAAAATTTATCAATCGTTTACAAAATAACTCTTCACAAAAATTCCTTTTCTTTTTTCTTTCGCTTGTCTTACAAACCAAAATCTTTCAAACAAACAAAGTACGAGAGAAAGAAAGAATCGACGAGTAAAATTAATTTGCAACACCTCACGCAACAAAAACAACAGAGAAGAGAAGATACATATATAAATAAGAAGGAGAATTCGCAACAAAAACACTATTAGTGTTCGTGTTTTGGATCATTGTATTCTCAAAGGTAGAAGAAGTTGTTTAAAGTAATTAAAGGAAACGAAGTAAAATATGATGATGAGTACTCTCCTCAGCTCAATGCGAGGACACGGCTTCTTTTCTCTTTTCTTCCTTGTTCTTCTCCTTAGTGGTACTGTGATAAAAACTACCGACGCGGTGGAAGAGTTTGAAACAGAAAAAGATATGCTCGATTTCATAGAAGAGAACGACGAGGATTCCTTAGCTGTCATCTCCTTGTTTAGACCAAACAACGAACACGAAAAGTTCGAAATTGTATATTCCGACGTTGAGGAAACGTTTCACGCGTACGGACACGAGGACGTTATTTTTGCAAGAGCAAACAAGCTCAAAGGGGATAGAGATACCATGCCAAAAACGTACGTCTTAAAGCCACATTATAGAGAAACCAAGGACGCGATGATTATGAACATGACGACGAACACGGCGTACGACTTGAAGGCTGTCATAAACTTTGTTTTTTACGCCTTGATTCCACCGTACGCCAGGTGGCCGCCTTTTCCCAAGTCTCGAGGTACTGAAGATGAAGTGCAAAGAGCAAATTTACACGCTAAGAACGACATGCCTAAAGTATTCGTACTGACGAAACCAGAAGCTGCTATTGATAACGGCGTCATCTTACATGAAGTCTTGACTGAAGTTGGACAATCGCTTGTCGGCGTGATGGTGGTCATCCAGCTTTCTGTGAAGGACAAATCCTTCTTACGCGCTGCCGTATATGAAGGAGAAGAAGATCAAATCATGGAATCATTTGAGACGAACGATTTCGTTCTGGTAGGATACGACAGACTAACAAATATAAGAGACTCAGTTGTCTTTTCAAACATGGAAGCATTGAACTATGAGTCCATGGTGAACTTTTGTATGAGGTTTGCAACAAAAATAGGAGGGGACGTGGTGGAAGGGGACCGAACACCATTCCCACTGAAAAAGAGTAAAAATAGAAGGAGTAAAAACACGGTCGGATTAGGAAAGCATCGTGGGCACAAACCCGAGGACTTAGAAGAGTTATGATAAAATAATGGTACATGCGTCGTGTATTTACTCATGGCTTCATGCAATACTGTCTACTGGTACCCAGGTACCTACTTAAAAAAACTCTTAAGTTAATTTCTTCCTTTTAGGATTCAGAGGGCACTTGTATTCGCTCGAGAATTTTCCGAACGAATTCGTTGGATCGTGTTCCGGCAATAACTTGTACTCCTTTTTATCCTCCGGTGGAGTCTCGTCTAACATGTCGTAATAGTATTCCCACCACTCGACGAAAAAGTCTACATACAGCTTCAAAAACTTTTGATGGTCCTTTGGGTATGCGCACTGCGTCATCCACTGCGGTTCCCATGGTTTTGGGGATCCGTTCATGTGATACCCATGGATTCTGTTCTCGTCCCACAACTTTTTCTCTTTTACCATCCGCCGATGTTTCATAATGTAGTCGATCGGTATCAGATTATACTTATTCTTGAACTGAACATTCAGGAAATCTTGCTCGGATGTCGACAACATTTCTGTTTCGGTCAGCGATAGAAATGCCTCCATAATCTCATCAAAAACATCATTTGAGGGATTATAAATAAACATACCCGCGTTAAATCCCGCTTTAGCATCAAACGACGATCGTGGCGTTACGGCTATCGAATGTTTCACCGGATCTGTCTTCGCGCAAAATATCGAATCCGAGTTTTGTCTCACGTACACGTCCGCATCCATGTACACCATCTTTGCGTACTCTTCAAATTTCCAAACAAACATCTTCACCACCCAATACCCGCTCGCATATCGCGCCGACTTTGATACTAACGCTTTTGCCTTTTCATTATTCTCAAACGGGTCTACGACTATAACTCTGATAGACTCTTTTGTCAACTTCTCTCTTACCTCCTCGCTCACCGCCGTAGATACTAAAGCGATGAAATCCCGATCTTCAACCGCGTACTTTCTAATCGTATGCAATAAAACTAACACCGCGGGCAAAAATCCATCGTTCCCTAACGCCGTAATCCATGCTTCTTTACATCCACTCGGACCTCCAAACCCTTTCTCCGAAGCTTCCAGAGATTCTTGCACGTATTCTACTTCCGTTTGTTCTCGCGAGCGGTGTTGCCCGACGCCAAGCGCGCGGCACTCTTCATGCCTTTTCTCACCTCTTCTTTCTATATCACACTTCAAGTCAAACAACAAGTCCGGTCTCGCGTTTCCTTTCACATTATTATTATTCGACGACCTCTTATTGTTGTTCTTGTTGATATTATCAGTATACGAGGGAATAGAAGAACTGAAAGAGGAGGAGGAGGAGGAGGAGGATATTGCTGCAGGTCGATAGTCGTACCTCTCGTGTTTCTGTTCTCCGACCGGTTCGGGTATTCCCATGGCTTTCCGTAATTTTTCTTCTCGTTCTCTCATTCGAACGAACGCTACGTTGTTTTTATTCTGTCTTGCTCCAATCGCGTTGTTGTTATTGTTCGCATGGTGCGAGTGATGATGTTGATGTAATCCACCGCTCTCGAGCATTTCAAAAACGAGAAAAACCAACACCAACGGCAGGGAGAAGACTTTGAGAAACCTCATCAGCGCTTTCTTATTGCTCGTCGTCGTCGTCATCGTCGTCGTCGTCGCGGTAGCTCGTTTCATCGCCCTTCCTCTGCGCTCTCTTCACTGCAACGACGACGATTTTTTTTCTTCGCGCAAGTAACTTTTTGTGAAATGCATTTCTTCTTTTTCTTCTATTTACACATTAATTTCTACATTAATTCTGCGACGATGATATAGACGAACATATTTTTATAGGGACAGGGAGAGAGAAATAGAAAACGCGTTGTCGAGGCGGATGGCGATGGCGATCTCTTCTTCTTCTTCTTCTTCTTCTTCTTCTTCTTCTTGTTCCTCGTCGTCGACGACGAGGAAGATTCTCCCGAGACGACGACAAAAGCACCAGCGAAAAAGCCATCACTTTCTTTGCAAATGTACTTCTTCCACGAAGAAGGACGACGAGAAAAAATCTATTATTTTCGTTCGGCACGGCCAGTCCACGTGGAACGAAAGGGGGATAATCCAAGGGTCATCTGACGA
>Ga0163180_10000568_pt1 | contig 21453 bp, 14 predicted proteins | sample AtlANTMetagenome_2_FD_109647 | JGI IMG/M metagenome (GOLD analysis project Ga0163180, IMG submission 109647) | Marine eukaryotic phytoplankton communities from the Atlantic Ocean - Atlantic ANT 4 Metagenome | ecosystem: Environmental > Aquatic > Marine > Oceanic | place: North Atlantic Ocean...
ATACCGCAGATAATCGTTCCCCGATAACTCTCTCTCTCTGAAATCAGATTTAAAACTGGAAGAGGCGATGACGCAGGCCATGCGAGCATGATTGGTCGTGTGCCCGTTTCTTCTTCCCACAGATCGATCAAAACTCCAAACTTGTTTCTAGACGCGCCCACGATTACGGTTTGGTCATCTTCTGAAGCCTCGAATCTGAACCATTGTGTTGCCCATAGATCGGGCGATGTCTCAAACAGAACCGGGTAGTTTTGGGAACGAGCGTAGTACTCTGTACAACCAATACCGACTATTGTCACTGCAATGGTGCATGACAAAATCCGTCGCCAGTTAGCAGCGTCTGGAAGCATTCGGATATAGACATTGTCATTAGAACTGGAAGTAGATGAATGCACTGGCACTACCTCCGGTCATGATCGTGATGAACAGAATAGCTGTCCAGAAGATTGTCAGTAACCAAGTTGGCGTCTTGTTAGCGATATCTTCAATTTCAATATCACGCGTTTTCCAATGGCAAATGAGCATGATCACGGTGATCAGGATCACCATGAAAATGTGGAAGCTGGAAATAACCATCAGTGCTCCGTGCTCCGGATCTGGTATCCCGAGTAAGGACTCAAACATCTGTCCACACTTTTCCCAGTCTGGTGCTGCGAAGAAGACCCACGTGAGTGAAACGCAGATAAAGGTCACCAATGCACTGAGAATAGCAATCGGCGGTTTAGCAAGCAGTTTCTCTGTGTCGAGAGTTTTCTTCAGTAATCGCTCGATCACAAGGTAAAGGCCATGCACGCCACCCCAAACCAAGAATCGCCAGTCAGCACCATGCCATAATCCTCCGAGAAGCATCGTGAGCATTAGGTTGATGTACGTACGACGTGGTCCTTTACGATTTCCACCGAGTGGAATGTAAAGGTAGTCCCGCAACCAACCTGACAACGAAATATGCCAGCGCTGCCAGAAATTAGAAAACCCGATTGCGGCATAGGGTGATTTAAAATTGTTTGGAATCGAGAATCCTAGGCATAGCGCAATTCCAATTGCACAGAGCGAGTAACCGGCAAAGTCAAAGAAGATCTGGCCGGAAAACGCCAAAACGCCAAGCCACGCATCAAGGGCCGCAATGTTGTACATCGCGTTAAACGTATCGCCAACAACGATGGAGAGGATACCGTCGGCAATCACGGACTTTTGAAATAATCCCCATGTAAACAGTAACAGTCCCCACGAAAACTGTTGCTCGGTAGCAACACGAGGCTCCTTGAACTGGGGGATCAACTGGTAAGGTCGTACGATCGGCCCGGCAACCAGTTGTGGGAAGAACGTAACGAATAAGGCGAAGTCAAGAAATGATGTTTCCGGTTCGCTACGTTTTAGATACACATCAATTGTGTATGACAACGTTTGAAACGTGTAAAACGAGATACCAACCGGGAGAATGATATCCAGTTGCGGTCCCGCGTATTCGAAGCCAAACTGGTTCATCAAATTAGCAAATGACTCGGCTAATAACTTTCCGTACTTGAAGTAAGAAAGCATTCCAAGGTTGGCAAGCAAACTGAAGCCGAGCAGGATCTTTCGGCGGCCTTTACGCTCCTCTTTACTCATGATCTTCGCCGCAAACCAGTCAACGACGGTTGAGATCCAAAGTAGGATTACAAATGGCGGATTCCACGCTGCATAAAAGACATAACTTGCAAGCAGCAGATGAACTTTCTTGATCTTCCACTTCAGCGGTAGGTAGTGGATGGAGACGACAACGATAAAGAAAATAATAAACGCAATCGAATTGAAGAGCATAGATGTCGTTCCTGACGCGTGTTATTGGGCAGGCCCAAAGTACTTATCGAGCCAATCCAACGTTTCATGGATCCGCTCATTTTTCGGGAGAGAATGTTCGGTCGGATAGACTACCAGTCGCTTATCAGCAGCATCCGTTCCCAGATTATTAAATGCCGGTTCAGCTGAATGTTTTAATGGGAATATCTGGTCGTACTCACCAACAAGCCAAAGTGTTGGTTGCTTTACGTGGCGCACAAAGTTGATTTGGTCTACCTGTGGCTTGGCAGGTGTCATGGAGAGACCACCGACGTATCCAATTGCCAGATTGATTCGCGGCTCGACTGCGGCTGTTATCAAGAGATTAAAGGCTCCCCAACTAGCTCCCAAATAACAGAATTTATCATTGTCGATATCCTCCCGGGACTCTAAATAATCAAGTGTACGACGATAGTCTTTTGTCCATTTGATCAGGAAGTCGGCATACTGCTGAGAGTCGTTAGAGGCCCACGTTTTAAGCCCATCATTGCGATCCCATTGTCCTTTTAAGACCGGCACAACGAGCGCCCGACCACTTTGTGGGATGAATTTGAGGATATCTAAAAAGTTTTGCCGCGACTCACTTGCTACAGGGACAATTGCTGCAGCACCGTGAAAGAAAACCACAGATTGGTAGGGTGGTTTTACGTTGCGAGGTAAATACAGGTACGCAATCATCCGCTCACCGTCATACACGGTGTTGAACTCAACACGCTCTTTTATATAGTCCGGTTGTTCCTCATCTCGGTAATTGATTACGGCATCAAGTGGTGCATCGTCGTAGTCGAACTGGCTGCGGTACACCTCGAAGACCTCATCGGAAACGGGCTCTGCATCGCTGTAGTCCCGATATTGCAATTCAACATCTGCATATAATTCAGCAAGCTGTTCAGACTGTTCCTTTATGCACCTAAATCCTCTTTTCTCAGAACGATTCCATGGGTTAACCGGATTGGCTTGATTGAAAAAGTACTCCTGGTCTTTAGTAGACCCGCCGAGGGATAGGCGTTGTTCGCCAACTGCATTAGTAGCCCATTCGGCGACGTTGCCGCATAGGTCTGATACTCCAAATCGCGACACCCCGAGGTTTGAACCGACTTCGGCATATGAACCTTTGTTGATGTTGCTAAGCTTGATTAGTTGTCCAACAAACTCTGAACCAAAATTGGTCGCGTTTGCTCGAGACCAGTGGTAAAGGGTTGGCAGAGATTTCCCGGCCCATTTTGCGTACGCTCGAGCTTCGTACCAACTTACACCCTGGACTGGATAATTATCCATGCCATCAGGGAATCGACCGACAGCCCAGGTCGACGGACCAGGCCTTCCCGTTGTATCGATTAACAACTCCATCGCTGCCTCGAAGTTCAATTCGGTTCCATCGCTCATAAACGGATCAGTCCAATTGTCCTGATTGGTGTATCCTCCGTCGTCAAGAAATGCCTTGTATTGAGCATTGGTGACCTCGAACCTGTCGATCAGAAAGTCGCCTACGGTGGGTGCAAAACCATCCGAATTAGAGATGTCAAACACCATCCCAGTCAGCCTGAATCCTTTGCCTTCGCTTATATGGATCATTCCTTCAGGCACATCAGCCGAGCTAAAAAGTGTTCTGTCAATTTCCGTATGGGCCTGGAAGAAGCTATTGTCAGAGACCGCAACTGCATCCAAGTGGCCATCCAGTTTGAAAATGAACTGTTTAATCGAGGTGGATAACCGAATATTTTCGATTGGTGTTTTTCCTAGCTCTTTAAACGTTGATGGATCTGTTCCATAGTCACCAAAAAATACAGTTGCTCCTGGAGGGTCAGACGTTATGGAAAACAATGGTGCGACGTTCTCCCAAGCAGCCTGAAAGGCTTCCTCACCTTCAAAATAATCCTTGATTTGAACCCCGATCTCGTATGCTTCGAGAAACTGTCCTTGATTTACTAGATTCAGCATTCGCGGAAACAGCACCTGACGAGCCTCTGCGATTTGTTCTGTGTCGGTAGTGCCGGAATCTGTATCTGAAGCCTGAGAACGGTTGTTAATGCCCGGTTTATCGGAGTCTGTATCGTCGGTGTTCGTAACCAACACAACCCCAGCGGCAATGACTGCGATTCCTAAGGCGGCAAAACTAAATACTTTGTTTCTGCTAGCGGCAGGACGGCTTGATGAGAGTACTGCCGTTGACTCGATATCGTTTAGATCCTCGATGATCTCCGATACATCCTGATACCTGTCGTCAGCTACTTTTTCAAGACACTTCTGAGTAATGCCAAATAGTGGGTCGCTGGTTGGCAGTTGTTCAAGTTCCAAAGATGGAACGGTTTCATTGAGAATAGCACTCATCGTATCAATCGTGCTTTCACGCTTGAATGCACGGTGTCCGGTAAGCATCTCATAAACGACCGTTCCAAATGAGAAGATATCGCTACGTTTATCCGATGGCCGCCCGCGAACCTGTTCCGGTGACATGTAGCCGACTGTACCCATGATCGTCCCGATCTTTGTTTGCACGTCGGCCGCACTCATTGTTTCATCAGGGAAATCGATTGTTTTTCGTGCGGTGGCGAGGCCGAAATCCAATAGCTTTACTTCATTGTCCTCAGTGATCATCACGTTACTTGGCTTGATATCACGGTGAACAATTCCAGCTTTGTGAGCAGCGGATAGTCCTTTCGCCATGCCGGCTGCTATCGTCATAGCCTCCTCGCGTGAAACTGCCTGCTCATCCAAGTACTCGTCGAGTGTCTTGCCTTTGACGTATTCCATCACGGCAAAGAACTGATCATTTTCCTCAGCGAAGTCGTAGAGGCCGATGACATTTGAATGCGTAAGGCCGGCAACCGCCTTGACCTCTCGCTTGAAACGATCGACGTTCGCTGAATCTTCCACCGATGATTCATTAAGTACCTTGATGGCAACATCACGTTGAAGCGTATTGTCAAACGCCAAATAAACGGTCCCCATACCACCGGAACCTAACTCCGTGCGCACCATGTAACGGCCCAGGATTTCTTTGTCGATCAGGGACATTTGCACTACTCGATTTGGAACAACGAAGAGGACGGGATAAGGACGTCAAGCGCCCATTGTAGTGCAAAATATTTAGCCAAGCGAATAGAGAAAACATTACGCATAAATAGTTGTTTATAGGTTTTTAAAGGGGTTTAATGCGTTTTCGGCTACTTAGATTTAGCCGCTAAATTTCAGGACATTGGATGTCGTGAAATCGACTCTAAAGTGACTTTAAGAATGCGATAACTGCTAGTCGATCTGCTTCGGATAACTCACGGAATTTGACGTTTGACTGAGCACTTTCACCACCATGCCAGAGGATTGCCTCTTCAAGTGTTCGTGCCCTGCCGTCATGCAAATATGCCTCTCCGCCACTTACTCCAGCGGTTGCCCCGATACCCCAAAGTGGTGGTGTACGCCACTCACGACGGGTTGCTTTTCCTTCCGTCATCTCATCAGCCAACTCTTTTCCCATATCGTGCAGTAGCAAATCAGTGTACGGCCAAATCGTCTGACTGCGCAATTCTGCCTGAGGATGATACTTGCTGGTTTTCCACATTGGTACATGGCAGCGGGCGCAACCAATGGTTTCAAATAACTTTTCACCCCGTTGTACATCCTTGGCATCGACATTGCGTCTCGGGGGCACACCAAGTGATGACACGTACCGTGTCATATTTAACAAACTCTCATCGCTCAATTCAGGATCAGGTTCTTCTTCTTCTTTTTCCTCACCGTCCAAATATGGCTGAATCGAAGTGGTAACTCCCATGTCGCTATTTAGTGCGCCCGCGATTTGGAATCGAACAGTAGCTTGCCCGGCCTTGTAACCAAATCGCCCGAGTCGTGATTGGCCAGTAAGCGGGTCCTTTACGATTTGCGGCTTGCCGGAAATGCCATCGCCGTCCAGATCGTCTTGATCAGCGTGAATAAGGATATCCAATTCTGAAATTGCCTCAAGGAGGCCAAGGCCAACCAATGGTGGTGTTAGTCTTACAGAATAAAACTCCGGTTCTATCCCATTAAACCTGTAAAGAGGGTAGCGAACCGAAAAAGGTTTTCCATCCGGGTATTTGTCATCATCGTATGACCAAGCTCGAATTACGGCATATGTTTCTCCATCACCAAAGAGCACTTGAGGTTGGATTGCTGTACCCAGTGTTTGATGTGGGTCGCCGTTGGAGTTACCAGCAACCTTAATTACAGTTTGATACATCGGTTCACCCACAGCAGGCGGCAAAGCACGTCCATTATTCACATGACATGCGACACAACTTCTGGCTACAAAATGAGGGCCTAGCTTATTCTTGTGCTTCTCGAACACGGGATTTGGTTGCTCAGAGTGTCGTCCATCACCAAAGTCCGTATGGTGTAATCTTCGGCCAAGCATAAACGGCTGTGCACTGATGGGTGCCAGATTGTTTGCCATTTGTTTGAAGCGATTGTCCGGCTCATTCGAGTACGGAACATGCAACGTCGTACCGCCACCGAGTGTCATCGAATGGGATTGTGGTTGTGAATCGAGTTTCTCCCCGCGACCGATCCACGGCACGAGTCCCTTGCCGACGATGTATAGAAATGCGGTGCCATAGTAATTCGATCTGCCACGTTTCGGTTCAAGAAGAAACGGACTGAATTCAAACTCCATTCGATCCCCGACTTGTAGGGCACGATTCTCAAGGTTGTTGTAGGTAACCGTCGTTGTGTAGTGATTCGGAGCAACTTCTTTGGTTGCAACATTGTGGAAATACTCGGCAACCGTATTAATGCCACGAAAGAAACAACGGAAATCCGGTTTATTCAGAGGCGCGAGTGACTTGATATTGATGGTGATGTCCTTACCACCCTTTGCAACACGATCGACGATCTCAATTGCTACAGTTCGTTCTTCCCAATAGAAACTTAAGTAGTGGTCATAGGCACCGTTTTCTCTAGCGTGTCGGTCCCGCACTCGATCTGCGACACGGGTGATAAGAGCATCCTCAGTTGATGATTGTATCGCCGGTTCTAACTTTGTTGTTTCATCATAGAGCGGGACAACACTGTACAACCGCTCCTGTCCGTTCAGGCTAGTGGTCATCAAAAGAAGTACGAATACGAGTCGATTTAGAGGCATTTGGTTTTACGCTGATTGAATATGAGACGCGGCAGCATTAATATTTGCACTAGCAGCGGCTTAAGTTAAGGGATACACGACCGTATCCATTCGTTTCCGGACTTGGCTACAACCTTCATTATATCCTTCCGTTTTAAATTGGTACCTCACATGATGAAAGCAGTACACAAAGCACTACACCAGTCCACGTTGAGAAACCTCATTATTGGCACACTGGCATTAGTTCTTGTTACCCCCTCCTTAACAGCTCAGGAGAGTAAGTTTGCATTACCGGCATCCGAAGAGGGTTTGCCGGGTGAAGGTATGCTTCGTCGTTATGACGGCTATGTAAAAACTTGGGCCCGTTTACGCGAACAATGGTCAAAACAGATCTCACAGGATCAAGGTGCTGTGGCATTTCTTGGCGATTCAATTACGCAGGGTTGGACACCTGCATTCCGTGGACATTTCGAAGGTATGAAGAAAGCAAATCGCGGTATTGGTGGCGACACGACCCGCGGAATGCTGATTCGTCTGGAAGAGGATGTGCTGTCACTGAATCCTTCAGCGATCGTGTTGTTGATGGGCACGAACGATTTAGAAATTGGCTTAGAACCTGAGCTCATTGCACGAAACTTTCAGAAGATAGTTGCCGCCATCAAAGAGCACAGTAACAAGGTGCCGGTCGTCGTCTGTCGCGTGTTTCCAAGTTCAGCAACTAAGAAGCGGCCGACAGATAAGATCCAGCAGCTTAATCAGCTTTACTTCGAAGCGGTGCGAGGTGACGATCAGTTCACCGTTGTGGATACGTTTACTCTCTATGCGGATGAACAAGGTGATGCATTGCCTAAGTACTTCCCGGATTTACTACACCTCAATGCAGACGGTTATGCGAAATGGGCTGAGGCGCTCGTACCGGTTTTTGCGACACTTGGATTTCTTGAAACAGAGGCTGATGATTTTGAGCTCGAGGCTGGTTATGCGAGCCTGTTTAACGGTGAAGATTTAACCGGCTGGGGTTTCCGACCGACTCCGCCACGACGGGCTCCAAAGAACCCCAGACCTAACGCACCAGTGTTCGTTGAAATCAAGCAAGCAGAGTCCTTCGATGGCAAAAAGATGAGTAGCGACAATCGTTATCGAGCAATTAATGGTCGCTTGGTGGTTGCGACTCCGTCGGAAGGTCGCAGGATTCAACAGCTATGGACCACGGCAGAATATGGCAGTGACTTCGTATTAAAGCTCGAGTTCAGAGCCACACCTAATGCAGACAGTGGCGTCTTTATTCGCAAACCACAACTGCAGTGCCGGGATTACTTGTTAGCCGGACCATACAAGGAATTGAAGAATTACAAGCCACAGGATTGGAATGAGCTTGTAGTTACGGTTAAGGGTGGTATCGCTCACGCTACGTGCAACGGTGAATTACTCACCGACAACATGCAGGTTCCGGAATCCGGTCCGATTGGTCTGGAAGGTGACCGCGGTCAGATGGAATATCGGCGCATCCGTATCAAGATTGCAAAGTAGACCATTTGCGGTAACAGTTGAAACGCAATTGTTGCACGGTTACATAAATCGCCGCACAACTATTCTTTCGCTTCTTCCGGTTTAGGTTCTTCCGGCGGATCCATAGAGCTGATCCGTACATGCTTGTCGTAATGAGCTGTCACTAACTGCACACCATCTGGATGCAGATCAAGATCGCGTGCGCTATCGGGCAACTTGAATTGATGGAATTCATCTTTAGAATCTGGTTTCCAGAAGAACATGATCCCACCGGCACGACCACCGAGAATCCCAATCGTAAAGTTCTCCGGATGAACCGCAACACCCCAGGCGACGCCTTCGCTTTTACCCTTTGACCGATGTTGAATGAGTTGCTTGGCTTCCTTCCAATCCCATAATTCGATCAGTGGTTGACCAACCCCGGCGAATGCATTGGTTACATCTGTGATGCCAGCACATGCCAATACGGTGCCATCCGTGTTGAATTCCAAGGCGCGGAATCCACCGATTTGTGCTCTAAAGCCCTTATCGTATTTTGAAAGTGCCTCGACTGTCATGTCGCGAACAAATTCGCCAGTCTCAACATTCCAGTGATTGAGTTTTCCCATTAGGTCGCCGGTTACGATTTGCTTGCCATCGGGATGGAACGCAACGTTGTAGATATAGCGTTCATGTTTACCGGTAATCTCACGAACGAGGGAACCGTCACTGAGATTCCAAAGCCTCAAAAATAGGTCATCACCGACAGTTGCCACTAACTGGCCATCAGGGCTAACTGCTGCTGCACGAATCCAGCCTTTGTGTGCATCAACAGTACGAATTGGTTTTGGTTCTTCTGCATTTGCTTCCCACCAAATCAGGCGGCCGTCATAGCCACCGGTGATGAGTGTCATACCGTCGTTTGAAAACACGATAGAGCGAATCCAACTGTCATGACCGACAAAGTCCTTTTTGCTATCTGTCGTTGGATCCCAGCGCCATATGCGATTGTCCTGAGCACCAAAAAAGACGTATTTGCCGGTCGGGTCAAATCTACACGAGATTAGAGGGCTCTCGTGCTTGAGTTGTTTGATGATCTTTGTTTTTGTGGGATCGATTGCCATGGTTGATTTACCCTACTCCGGGGATCACTTCAGTTTCTTGATTCGTACATCTTTGAATTCAACCCACATGGGTGCGCCAGCGTGGAGTTGGAATGCAAGAATACCACTTAATAGTGCTTTCTCGGAACCATCAACAAAATCCAGGATCAGCCGGTCATTCATATAGTGCTGTATGTGGTTGCCTTTGCAAATGATGATGACGTCATTCCAGTCATCCAGCTTAAAGAGTTCGGTGAATTCCTCTGCTGTAATTAAGGTATCGGTTACCTCTTTGGCGCCGTCTTTCCAAACAGCCTTCTCACCAACCAGGCATGTGCGACCGCGGCCACCGGTCAAACCGCCTTCGTCGTAAATGAAGCCAGAAACACTTGGTAACTTGTTTTGGTTACGGATTTCGTGCTGGTAGCCGCGTACGACCCACTGGTTCCTCACCTTCTCAGTGATGTGGCGTGAGCGATATTGAATACCGGAATTGTTCGTTGCATTGCAACGAAAGCTGAGACGCAATTCGAAATCTTTAAGCGTACCGTCTTCCCAGATGATAAATGTATTACCGTTAGCCTTATTGTCTTCAGTCGTTTCACCACGAATAGCACCATCTTTGACGGACCAAAGTTTGGGATCTCCATCCCAGCCCTTGAGATCTTTACCGTTAAAGATCGACTTCATTTTTGATGGCTCGGGCGGTGCCTTGATTGCTTCAGCCGCAAGAATACTTGAAGTTGTCAGGAGTGATACTGAAAGTGTGATAACCAGGGAACGAAACATAAATGCCGCTTTCAAAGGGTTAAAGTAGATTCTGTAAATAAATGGACTTTTGTAGAAAGCTATTTGATAACCCTTAGTTTACACAAACAAGTTATACATACGACACCGACCGAATGATTCATCCTCGCGTTAAATAGCGATAAAAGGCGATAAAAGGTGCTTGCAAATGGCCCGCTAGATGCCATCGTCTGCATGAAAATCGCAGCGGTCATAGAACAAGTTGTGTACTCTATAGGTATGAATAAATCTCTGATAATTCTGGTTGCTCTAAGCGTTTTTACAGGACCACTCTGTGCTCAGGATCTGCCTATCCGTTTACCGCATACCGATTTAGCAGACGGTAAATCGACTGTATCGGTCGACTTGATCGACGACTATTTCAAACAGTATTGGAAGCAAAACAAGATTAAGAAACCGAAGGCCGTGGATGACTATGCATTTGCACGCAGAGCTTCGCTAACGATCAATGGCGTATCCCCCACCTTTGAAGAATTGCAGAGCTTTGCAAATGATCCTGCAAAGAATAAACGATCGGCATTCGTTGATAAACTGCTCAAGAACAGTCGTTATGCGGACTATTGGGGTTTTCGCCTTCGTCAATGGATTCTGGAATTGCGTGAAGTGAAAGGTCAGGGAGCAAACTTCACAACGCTTTACAACTACACTCGCAAAGCGTTCGCACATAACTATCCTTGGGACAAAATTGCATACGACATTGTCGCCACGCAAGGTGCCATTAAATGGGACGGGCGGTCTAACTTTGGTATCTACTTTGATGGCGAAGCGAATGAAATGTCAGATGCTGCGGTGCGTCTATTCCTTGGCCAAAACATTGCATGTGCACAATGTCACGACCATCCCTATGTAGATGAATGGAAGCAGGAATCGTATTGGGGTCTGGCCGCGTTTTTCGCAAGAGTAGAAATGTGGGATGGCAACGTCGTCGCCGCTGAGCGGTTTGATGAACGATTTGCTGACATTGGTAGAGATGAACGGAGTATCCCAACTTTGATCGGAGGGGAAAGTGCTATCGATGGTGGCGGTGGAGAAAACCGGGCGATCGCGGATAACACGGACGCAGAGTTGGAAATGCCCGATCCAGAGAATCCAAAAACTGTCGTGCCGACGACCCTGGCCGGTAGGGTGATGGATCCAACAAACGAACCGGGAAAGAACCGTCGCTGGCAGTTCGCCCGCTGGCTTGTTGGAGCTGAGGAGAATCAGTTCGCAAAGGCGGCGGTAAATCGCATCATGGTGGAACTAACCGGGCATGGGTTCGTCGACACTCTCGATGGATTTAGTCCAATTGCAACCGTACACCACGAATCATTACTCGATCAATTGTCGCATCAATTCATTGAGTCGGGCTACGATGTGAAGTGGCTAATACGAACTATTGCCAACAGCCGAGTGTTTCAGACAATTGCAAGTGATGATGATTCGGCATCCTTTCATTGGAACAGCGTGCCCATTAGACAACTCAACTCGGATCAGTGGGTCGATAGCGTTTTACGATCAACTGGAAAAGAAGTGACTGTTCTGGCAACGGGTTTGGATATTGCTGATCTTCTGAAGGAAGAAGAAAACAATCGCATTGCAAAACGGCATGAACTTATACCCGTCGCGGCGAAGAAGATCCAGCAAGGCGATTTCTCGTTTCTCGCTGACGAGCTACCGGTCGTAGACGAATCGTGGAAGCCGCACGAGATTTCTATAGATGATGAACAACGAAAAACTCTGATCGAAAAAAGAAACGCATACACGGAGGCCGGAAAGCAAATCGCAGGTGCACGAGATAAAGCACGTGCCAGCTCCAGTCCGACCAGCGTTGCGCTATTTAGGATGAATGGCGATTATATAAATCAGTGTATTGATACGGGTAACACTGTGGCCGAAACACTTGAATATGAGACGGCTGAAGATCGGCTCCAGTTCCTATTCCTGCGGGTCTATAACCGTATCCCAAGTAAACATGAAATGGCAGCTCTCCTTGTGTTTGCAGATTCCGACGAACCGTCGAAAATCAAAGACTTGCTTTGGGCAATGTTACAATCCGTTGAGTTTCAGTCGTTTTAAATCAACTAATCCCATACGTAACGTGATTTGATATGAATCATCTAAAGCACCGACTACCTTTGCAACTTGCTACACGCCGCGGTGTGCTTCAAGCGTCTGTCGCAACAACTTTGTCCGGCCTAATGGGACATAGCGTGTCGCGAGTATTCGGAGGTGAGGATGCAGCTGGCGCTGCCACAAATGAAAAGTCGATTGTTTTACTTTGGCTCGAAGGTGGACCATTTCAACATGACAGTTTTGATCCTAAAGATGAAAGCAACGACACAACGAAGTTTAAGTACAAGCCTCGTGAAACATCGGCAGATGGACTGCGATTCTCAGAATCCTTACCGCTACTTTGTGAGCAAGCACATCACATTGCTGTAATCCGGTCGATGATCGGCAATGAAATGGAACACAATCTTGCTCAATATCATGCGCAGACGGGCTGGAGGAACACCGGGCCGATTTCAGCACCGGCAATGGGTTCAATCGTTGCACATGAAATGGGCATGACGCCGATGACAAGAGCCAATCCTGATGGATTGCCACCATTTGTTTCGATCGGTAGGAAAGGATATTCATCCGGCCACTTCGGACCAGCGTACTTACCAACGGTTGTTTGGGATCCTAATCAACTACCAGAGAACCTGGGATTGCCAAAAGGAGTAGATAAAACAACGTTCGACCAGCGTCTAGCTATGCTGAATGCAATTGAATCCGGCAAGTCTCAAAGTCGCACGCGGAAGTTCTTTGATGGCGGCCGTGCTAACGCTGTAAAGTTTATGCGTTCATCAAAGTTAGCTGCCTTTGATTTGTCACAAGAGCCGGAAGCTGTACGTGCAGCATACGGTGATTCACGATTCGGTCGAGGATGCCTCTTAGCGCGGCGGCTTGTTGAAAGTGGCGTGCGATTTATACAGGTTGGGTCCGAGAGCTACGATCAACATTCCGGTCATCATCCACGCCAGGATGAGTTATTTAAACGACTTGACCGGGGTATGTCACAATTGATCAAAGAACTTGACGAACGCGGACTGCTGGAAAATACTCTGATTCTGGCAGTGGGCGAGTTTGGTCGTACTCCGCATATGAACCCCAGCGATGGTCGTGATCACTGGATCGACTGCTATAGTGCCGCGCTAGCTGGTGGCGGAGTCAAGGGTGGCATTAGCTATGGTGCAACTACCAAGTTCAGTGGTGAAGTCAGCGACAATCCGGTGACAATTCCGGATCTGATGAGCACGGTATTTACAGCGGTGGGGATCGATCCACATAAGGAATATAACGACCAGTTTAATCGGCCAATCAAGTTGGTCGATGAAGGTAATCCTGTCGAAGACATCCTTGCTTAGCTTCTAATTCCTAACTATCACAGGATTCATTAATCGTGCAGCTATTACGCCGAGTTCCGTACTGTCTATTGGCCATCGTGTTTTGTTGGAACACCGTTGGAAGTGCATATTCCGAAGATTGGCCGCAGTGGCTTGGCGTCCAACGTGATGGCGTATGGCGGGAAGACGGGATCATCGATTCGTTCCCTGAAGGTGGACCGAAAGTGCTATGGAGAACGAAGCTCGGTGGTGGTTACTCCGGCCCATCGATTGCCAACGGAAGAGTGTTTGTGATGGACCGCATCGCCGACGAAATCGATCCGAAGACCGCGAAAATTCTCAACGAAGGTGAACCACCAAAGAACCTGAATTTCCTGAGAAAGCTTCTGCCTGGAAAGGAACGTGTCGTTTGTCTGGATGAAAAGACAGGCAAAGAGCTTTGGAGTCACCAATGGGATTGTCCGTATACTACGGTTGAAATCTATGCCATTGGCCCACGAGTTACTCCAACAGTTGATGGTGACCGTGTTTACGCTTTAGGAGCCGAAGGCGATTTAGTCTGCCTGGCCGTTGAAGACGGTTCGGTGATTTGGCAGAAGGACTTCAAAAAGGAATACGGATTGGCGATTCCTGAATGGGGGACTGCAGCACATCCAATGGTTGATGGGGATCAACTGATTTGCGTTGTCGGTGGTGAAGGCACGACATGCGTGTCTTTTGATAAGAGGACAGGCAAGGAACTCTGGCGTTCGCTTTCGTCGGCACAGCCTGGTTATTGTCCACCAGTGATTTATGAGATTGCCGGTAAGCGACAACTGTTGATTTGGCACAGTGATGCACTCGAGGCAATCAATCCGGAGAACGGAGATGTTTACTGGTCCATTGCTGTGAAACCGACATTCGCCATGTCGATCGGTCAGCCGGTAATCGAAGACAATCTGATTTACATCATGAGCTTTGCCCGTGTGAGTGCATGCATAAAGGTTTCCGAGGATGGCAATTCGGCAAATTTGCATTGGCGTGGAGATACGGCGCGCGGGGTAGCCGGTGTGTTTTGTACAGCGGTAATTGATGACGGGCATGTTTATGCATGTGGGCAAAATGGGCGTTACACGTGCATAAAATTGGAGGACGGTGAAAAGTTGTGGTCAACATTTAAGCCGTCTACAGGAAATCGCCCGGGTGCCTGGGCAAACGTGTTTACTACTAAGCATAAGGACAGATATTTCCTCACCAACGATTTGGGTGAAATGATTATTGCCCGACTTAGCCCTGCCGGTTATCAGGAGGTAAGTCGAGCAAAGCTAATCGAACCAACGCATGCTGTGGCCAATCGAATGCTCGTCTGGACTCACCCGGCGTTTGCCAACAAGTGTGTCTACATTCGCAATGACAAAGAGATTATTTGTTATAGCCTGGCGAAGTGACCACGAATCAGGTGTCTTATTTCAAATGCCGTAGTGTCATAAGTCCATGATCTGTTCAATATCCGAGTCAATCTCATCGGGTTTGGATAACAACGAGATCCCGACGAAACTGATTAGGCTCACCCCTAATGCAATCGCACCCGGTGCTACTCCATAACCGAGTTTTGCGCCGGTAGATAATTGAATCAACATTGCAATGAAGTTGATCGCCATGCTTAATGTGATGGAAATGATCGCCGCCTTTCGAGTGGCTCGTTTCCAGTTCATGCCAATTCCTACGGCGGGTGCCATCGCTGAGGCAAACACACCCCATCCATAGACACCGAGTATTCCTACGAGATCGGGTGTAGCTAGTGCAAACCAACCGGCGAGCACCGCGAGCCCCACCGTGGCAATTCTCGCCCACAGCAGCTCGCGATTGATTGACTTGCCTTTGATAGCGTGTGGGATATCGTGAACGATTGCAGCTGCGCCGATATTTAGGAAACCGTCTGCTGTCGACATGATCGCAGCAAATAAGCCAGCGAATGTGAGACCGGCGAGCAGTGGACTGGCAAAGCTGTATAGAAATTCTGCTGCAGCATCGTCAGCCTTAGCAAGTTCCGGATGTTCTCCGTTTAGTACTAACGCACGCATGACGAGCCCGATGCTTATCCAGAGTAGAGCGGTCAATGTATAGCCCGTCAGTGTAAACGGCAGCATGTGCCGGGCATCTTCAACTTTCTTACTCATCATCATCTTAGAGATGACGTGTGGTTGCCCGACAACGCCGACACCAAACAGAAAAAACCAGGAAAGGCATCCAAACATTCCGAACGCTCCCCACGGACCTGCTGATTCTGAGTCGTCGTTGAACACCGACTCGATGCATGCCGTGATGCCACCATCTAGTTCACCAAATGCAGAAAAGAAAATAGTCACCGCGATAGCGACCATCACGATTCCTTGAAATAGGTCCGTATATACAGATGCAATGATGCCACCTGTGACGCAGTAGAAGACCAGTACTGCAGAGGAAATGACTACGCAGAACAACATGGAGTCGTGTCCCCAGATTTCATTGTTCACGAAAATCTCTTTGAGAACGTATGCCATCGCTTTGATTTGTACACCGAGATATGCGACGACTCCAAATAGAATGGAAATGGCGACGAGAAGTCGTACCGCGGGACTGTTATATCGCGCGAAAGCAAGATCCGGGATCGACATCGACTGACGAATCTCAGCAACCATCCGTGATTTCTTGGCAAGAAGATAAAATGCCATGGCAATACCGGCGGGCGTTCCAATCAAAATCCAGATAGAGCTTAGCCCCATCGTGTACATCAACCCGGGCCCGCCGACGAAGCCGAAGCCGCTCATGATGCTGGAAAAAATCGCTACTCCCGTAACGATGAACCCGAGGTTGCGCCCCGCCATGAAGAAGTCATGTGTGCTGTGAGTTCTCCGCATTGCCCATAGCCCGATCGCAATGCAGGTGAGCATGTAGACGGACACACAAAGCAGGATGACAGTGTTCTTATCCATCATCATCCCCGGACTTTAGCCGTTGCTTTAACTCCTCGAATTTCTTTGCGTCTTCGTCGTTGTAAATCCACTTTTTGAAGAACACAACGTAGAACACCGTAAACAGAAAAGCCGAAACCCACATTCCAAAGATCATCAGGAATGCGGAACGCGTCAGACCTAGCGGCCATTTAGTCTCCAAATCGCCAACGGAATAGCTGTACATCAGGGCAGAGTAAACCACTGCATAGATTACGCCCGCTGCTACGATGATCTTCATCCAGTGGTTTCTGGATTCGCGGTTGTTTTTTAACCCCAAAATCATGATCACAGTAAAGAGAATTGTCTGGGCAGTTCCGTTAATCCAACCGGTTATAGTCAGCGATCCCTGGTTATGACGTGTGTGGTCCACTCCTTGCTTCATCGTCGAGAATGCACCATGCTCGGCTCCCTGTGAATATGCAAGCTCTGGTCTCTGACTGACGATTAAAAAGGTCAGTGTGATTGCCAGCGCGCATCCCAAAATCAGCAGATATCGTTTCATTGGGCTGTTTGAGATTGATCCGGGCTATTCTGTGTTTTCAGTGCTGCGTGTTTTCTTACCATTTAGCAGCGTACCTATTGGAGTATAGCGTACGCAGAATTCGTAAGTGAGCAGCAGGATACCACTGGAAACAACACAGATCAGCACGAGCTTCAACACGGCCGGCATCCCCTCATCCCGTAGCATGTATTGAAACAGAATGATTAATGGCAAGTGCATTAGATATAGCCAATATGATGAATCTGACATGTACCGCATCTTCTTGTTCTCGCTGTAAAACAACGCGCGAAATAAACCCATAAATGCAAAGGTCATCGTCCATGCGTATGTGACTTGAATAAGGTTGCTGAGCAATCCGTAGTACTCAGGTGCGATGATAGATTCGAAATTACTGACGTCACCAACTGCGGCTTCTACGCCGAAGAAGAACAGACACACTCCAATTCCCAATTCCATTTGCCAAAATTTACTGATGATTCCGCTCTCATCGTTGACGTCGAAGTATAGAGCTCCAAAGAAAAAGAATATTCCGTAGTAGAGAAGCATATGTGGATACGGGAGCAGCCCGGCAGATGTGTCAGGTCCAAACACCGGCATTAGCATGAATTGCTGAGCAAACATGGTTACAGGAATAAGCCATAAATATCGCAACGGAGAGACGATCAGCCAGTTAGGAAGCTGTTTGAGATTAAGAGCTTCAACAGCCTTGCTGTAGAAAATGAAGCCGACAACCAGCCAGCACAGGAACCAAAGGAACCAGAGGTGATGGAAAACTGGTGTATGCATGAAATTAAATGCGAAGGGATCATTTGAGGTATTCCAGGTTGGGCCGTTTAGCCACGCATGGTATGAAGCTGCCAGACTATCCGGGGCCACCAGTTGGTCATCCACCTGCAGGAAGTCATCGAATTCGAAGGGCTCGGTCTCTGACATCACAGGCGTTGGCGAATCCTCCATCGCGCCTTGTAGTACCGCAGCGATATCTTCAGCACCAACGAAATATGCGATTTCCAAAGCTGTAGCGCCGTCCAGATTTCGATAGAAGAGATCTGCCTTCTTCTTTATCAGAAATTCAACTATGTGTTTATGCTTGGCAAACGCAGCGATTTGTAGTGGCGTGCTTCTTTTACCCGGTTCTTTAGCGTTGACGTCGACTCCCGCCTGGAGGTTGGCGATTACAGCACCAAGGTCGCCGCTAAACGCAGCATCAAAAATATCTTGCTGCGGGTAGGAATCGGTCAAGGAAACAGGTTTAACGGTGATTGGAGATTCAGGTTCGACGCCTTGCATGTTGGGAGCATTAATCCCAAATGTTGGCATCGCATTTTCAGTTACGAAGTCCGTTACGAAATTCATTAACGGGATGATTGTAAGCAGACCGATTACCAATGGCAGAAAAATGCGCTTAAACCGATGCTGAACAAGCGACTCCAAGCCGCGATAACGCCACAACATTGCCGTAAAGAACCCGCTGATTAGAAAGAATAACGGCATGCGGAATCCGTGCAGCATAAGAAACATTCCGCCAATCCCGTCGTGCTGATTCACATCCTGAACGGGCCAAAAAGGCATTATGAAATACGCAAGGCTTCCGTGGAGCACGATTCCTAATAACATCGCGACGGCTCGCAAAGAATCTAAGTCATGACGGCGTGCCATGCGTTTTGGGACTTCAGAGGTTGTTGTTTCAGCACTTGATGTGCCACTTTCCTGTTGTGATATATTCATCTGTAACTAAACGCTGTTGTATGGAGTTGGTTTCGCGAAAACTGATGACTGTACATATTATTCATCGGTTTCTTGTGCATCTGGATCTTTTGGCGTGCCGAGACGTCCTGCATCAAGGAGCGCTCGGCGGACAATGAACTCAAGTTGACTGTTCACGCTACGGAGTTCATCGCCCGCCCATCGCCTTAAAGCGTCAAGCGTTTCGTCATTCGTCCTGAATAGAAATGACCCTTTCTTCGCCACTCGTCACAATCCTTTAAATACTGAATTGAGGTTTCAATTAACTGGGACGCCAGTCCAAACAGATGACTACTGATAAAGGGAACCGGTGTTAATAACTGGTTGCGCATGACGGTCGCCACACAGAACCACCAATAGGTTTGAGACCATGGCAGCTCTTCGTTCCTCGTCCAGTTCCAGAATATTGTCATCAGTAAGGCGTTCCAATGCTAATTGCACCATGCCTACTGCACCATCAACAATTTTAGTTCTCGCGGCAACAACAGCCTGGGCCTGTTGACGTTGTAGCATCGCAGCAGCAATTTCCGGAGCATATGCCAGATGGCTAATGCGTGCTTCTAGTACTTCAACGCCTGCTTTATCGAGACGTTCCTGGATATCGTGATTTAACTGGTCGCAAATCTCCGTTGTATTGCCGCGAAGGGACATCTCTCCGTCGTGGCTATCGTAGGGATAACGACTGGCGAGGTTGCGAAGAGCCGCCTCACTTTGCACTGAGACAAAATCTTCATAATCATCCACTTCGAACAGCGCTTCAGCTGTATTCACTACCTTCCATACAACAACAGCCGAAATCTCAATTGGGTTTCCCTCGCAGTCGTTTACCTTTGATGGTTTTCCTGCTGTGCGCGTTTTCTGCTTGATAACACGGCCCAATTCGCTCTTTTCCTCGGGTGTCATAAGAGCACCAGTTTCGAAATTACGCACTCTCAGTGAGAGCTTCTTCTTAGAAAAGAAAGGATTTACCCAATAGAACCCGGATATCCGTACAGACCCCTTGTACTTTCCAAATAGTAGGTACACTCGGCTCGAATTTGGTTGCACCGCTTGAAATCCAAATAATCCGGTTACGAAACAGACATTGCAAAACAGAGTCAACGGAATTGCGACATACAGGGGGAACAAATCTCGGTGAAGACTGAGAATCAGCTGTGTAATCCCAAGTCCAAGAATCAGCGGTAGCAGCAGTAGCATCGGCCATCCGGAACGAGGTGAATAAGTAAGTTCTTCCATTTGCGTTGTTTGCAGCATCGTTTCATCTTTCAGGTAATGAAATGTAGTACTTTTAAGTGATATTAAAATGATATCACTATGATATCATATGTCAAGTGCAAATAGTCCGGAGATTCCGTGCTATGGCACTGGGTGATTAATTGACATCACCTTTGTCCGTCGCCAGCAGGTCTACCAGCACGTCTAATTGTTGAGTTGTTTAGATGGTGTTAATTTGGGGAGTAGAAAAACTTAGTTCCCGTGCAGAAGCAGGATTCGTGATGGCAGCAAAGATCGTATACACCAAGACAGATGAAGCCCCGGCATTGGCTACTCGCTCGTTCTTACCGATTGTGGAGGCATTTACACGTTCCTCCGGTGTCGAAGTAGAATTGCGTGATATTTCATTGGCTGGCCGTATCATTGCCAACTTTTCCGATTCGTTGACAGAAGAACAACGGCAATCCGATGCGTTATCAGACTTGGGTGAATTAGCTAAAACACCAGATGCCAATATCATCAAACTGCCGAATATCAGCGCTTCTATTCCACAACTTACCGCTGCAATTGAGGAATTGCGTCAGCACGGATATGACCTTCCTGATTTTCCCGAAGAGCCGTCAACACCAGAAGAGCAAGCGATCCGCGATCGTTACAGCAAGGTGCTTGGAAGTGCCGTGAATCCAGTGTTACGTGAAGGCAATTCTGACCGCCGGGTTGCTGGCCCTGTTAAAGAATATGCCAGAAACAATCCGCATTCGATGGGAGCATGGTCGTCGGATTCGAAAACGCATGTCGCACACATGTCTGATGGGGATTTCTTTGGCAGCGAACAATCTCATGTGATAACCTCGCCCGGTACGGTTTCTATCCAGCTTGAATCAGCAGATGGAAGTACAACGGTGCTGAAAGAGGCACTTGCACTTTTAGCAGGTGAAGTGATTGATGCATCTGTTATTAGCCGATCGGCTTTACGATCCTTTCTCGCCGAAGAGATTGATGATGCGAAAGAACAAGACATCTTATTTTCGCTTCACATGAAGGCCACAATGATGAAGGTCTCTGACCCGATCATTTTTGGACACGCTGTTTCAGTTTACTACGGTGAAGTACTCGAAAAGCACCACGATGCTCTTGAACAAATCAGTTTCGATCCGAATAACGGAATTGGTGATCTTTACAACAAACTCGCTGAGTTACCGACTGAGAAACAGGATGAGATCACATCAGACATTGCCGACTTGTACACGCGGCGTCCACGCCTTGCCATGGTCAATTCCGACCGAGGCATTACTAATCTGCATGTACCGAGTGATGTGATCATCGATGCATC
>Ga0163180_10000569_pt1 | contig 21452 bp, 24 predicted proteins | sample AtlANTMetagenome_2_FD_109647 | JGI IMG/M metagenome (GOLD analysis project Ga0163180, IMG submission 109647) | Marine eukaryotic phytoplankton communities from the Atlantic Ocean - Atlantic ANT 4 Metagenome | ecosystem: Environmental > Aquatic > Marine > Oceanic | place: North Atlantic Ocean...
CGATACTGGAGATGAAACAACAAGAAGGCATCATGCAAGCTTATTGCTTACAGATTATATTTTAAATAATAGAGCAAATGACAATGTTATTATTTTGGGAGATTTTAATAATGTTGGTTCTCAATCAATTACTAATCCAACGCTAAGTCCATTTACTGATCAGGATAATTTTGATTCAGCCTCGTCTTTTAAATTGACTGACCTAAGCATTCTGCAAGGGCCTGCAAGTGGTTATTCTTGGCAGGGATGGTCAAGTTCATACTCAGCAGCACACTTAGACCATATTATTATTAATCAGACAATGTTTACGGTGGATGCTACATCAACATCAAGCGTTATTTTTTTACCAAGTGAGACTGGAATTTCAAATAATAATGTTGATGGGAAAATTTCTGATCATCAGCCAGTAATGTATAGATTTTATCCTTGATTCTTTCTTTTAAAATTCTATTTATAGGTATCATTTTATCTGCATTTATTTTAGGTCAAGACTTTAAGGAAATTGATATAAAACTTAGCAATCTTGAGTTTGAAAATGTTCAAGCACCTCTTGAGCAACTCTATAATAAATACCCACAAAATACTGACGTTCTTTTGAGATTGTCTATTACCCATCATTATTTATCTGAGTCATCAATGAAAAAAAGCTTAGATAAGAAGAATGCTTTGAAAGCATTTGAGTATATTGAAAAAGCTTACAACATTGAACCTGATAATCCTAATATACTAAAATGGTATGTTATTACTTTAGGTAAAACAGTTGAAGAGGATACTATTCGCCATCAAATTGAGCAGTCAAAAAATATTCAAAGCATTGCTTTAAAAGTCATCGATCTATTACCTAATGATGAGTTTTGTTATAGTATTATGGGGCAGTGGCACTACAAGTTGGCAGATTTAGGCAGAGCATCAAGAAGAATAGCTTCAATTTTATTCTCAGAACCTCCAAAAGGGTCTTTTGAAGAAGCAAAATATTTTTTTGAAAAAAGTCTAGAGCATAACTCTGATTATATTGGTACGTATTACTGGCTTGGTAAAACCTATTTAAAGCTTAATGAAGAGCAAAAAGCGGTTGAGTTATTTGCAATCGGTATAACCTTAGATAGACCATTTAAACGAGAGGAAAGAGCATATCAAGGGATGAAAAATTATTTAGCTAAGCTATAGTTTTTTAACTTTTTTATACTTTTCAGAAATTTTAAAAATATCAGGCAATAAGTCCTGCTCTGAGTATCCTAATAAATTGTAAGTAAATGTTCCATTTTCACTAATTGCTTCAAATTTAATTGTTAATGCATTTTTATTAATATCATATTCATCGTAAGGTATATCCATTGCATTCATACCCAAATTAGGAGGTATTGATCCATCGAACATTTCTTCTAGCCTATCAATAATTGTTAACTCTGTTTGAGATTTTAAAGTTGATTCTGAAAACCAAATAAATAAGCCTGATTCCTCTTCGTCATTAATTGCTATTTCAGCTTTCCTAGTTTTAAAGTCATTTAAGATTTCTATTTCTTCGCTAATATTAATTTTTACATCCTCTTCATCACTATTTGATTCTTTTTCATCTTCGCTATCTTCCTGAGGAGGTCCATCTTGTGGGTTATTTTTAATTTCTTCAAGAAATTCATTAAATGAATAAATTGCAAATCGCTTTTTTTTATGATTTATTTTTGTAACTGTTGAATCGCTAAATGATATAATGTATCCCTCATCTCTTTTAATATTAAATAATCTTAAAATTTTAACATTAAAATTGCTTCTTAAATAATATTTATCATTTGTAAAAAATTTATTAATAGAACCTTCCATCTTTCCTTGAGAAAAAGATCCATTTAAGCTTTCATTTACAAGAAGATTGGATTGGGAATACGCATTATCAATAATGCATAAAAATAAAATGAAAAATAATTTTAACGGGTTATTATAAACCAGTTTCACTAACAGTTTTTTTTACCTCAATAAGTGTATTACTTAAAGCTGTTTTTTCATCTTCATCAAGATCAAAGGTCAGTATTTTTTCGACACCACCTGAGCCAATGACTGTTGGAACTCCAATGAAATATCCATCTATATCAAATTCACCTTCACATAATGAGGCGCACGGTATAACTCTTTTTTTATCTCTTACAAAACTTTCAATCATTTCTACAGCAGATTGAGCAGGAGCATAAAATGCAGAGCCTTTTCCAAAAAGTTTAACAATTTCTCCTCCACCAACGCGCGTTCTATTTTCTATAGCTATAATTTCTTTTTCACTCAGTAAGGATGATAGTGGTACACCGCCCACAGTAGCTAGCCTACTAACAGGCACCATTGTATCTCCATGGCCTCCGAGAACCATGCAATTAACATCTTGCGATGATAGGTTTGTAGCTTCAGCAATAAACGCTCTAAATCTTGCGCTATCAAGAGCTCCAGCCATTCCAACAACCTTGTTTTTTGGAAAACCAGAAATTTTATGAAATGCATATACCATAGCATCAAGTGGGTTTGAAACAACAATAACAAATGCTTTAGGTGCATATTTTTTGACCTGATTCGCAACATTTGTCATTATATCAAGATTTTTTTGAAGAAGATCTTCTCTATTCATACCAGGTTGTCTAGGAAATCCAGCTGTAATTACTACAACATCTGAATCTTGAATATCTTCAAAGTTAGAAGTCCCAGATAATTTAGAATCGTAACCATCATGAGGAAGTAATTGAGATATATCTAAAGCCTTACCCTTCATAAAGTTTTCAGCTTCTGGAATATCAACAATCACTATATCACCAAGTTCTTTTTGTGCAGAAAGAAGGGCAATATTACCACCTACCTGGCCACCACCAATTAATGCTATCTTAGGTCTAGACATACCTTAATTTAATTCTTGAACGCTTACAAAGGTAGTACCACCTTTTTTGCTAAACTTGACTAAGCCATGAGATGTAGCAAAAAGAGTATCATCATTTCCTTTTTTAACATTTCTTCCAGGATGATATTTAGTACCTCTTTGTTTAATAATTATTCCACCTGCTAAAATTGACTGTCCATCTGAAACTTTAACACCTAATCTTTTAGCATTTGAATCTCTACCGTTTCTTGAACTACCTTGTCCTTTCTTATGAGCCATAATAAATACCTTTTATTTTTTATCTTTAGCTTTCTTAGCAGCTGGTTTCTTAGTTTTTGTTGCTGAAATAGATTGAATTTGCAATAGAGTAAGATCTTGACGATGGCCACGCTTTCTTTGATAGCCTTTACGCCTTTTTTTCTTGATAACAGTAACTTTAGCATCCCTTGAATGTTCAAGAACTTTAGCACTAACGTTGTACTTTGCTAAATCTTTTGCATCAAAAAGATTCTTATCTTTATCAGATACAGCTTTAACATTATCAAACTTTATAGTTTTACCTTCAGCAACATCAATCTTAGAATTAACTAAGACGGTGTCACCTTTAGCAACCTTATACTGTTTTCCATATATTTCAACAATTGCAAACATAGCGTGGGAACTTAATAGCTAATTTCGTCCTTTTCAAGTACCTATTTCATTTGTTATATCTTTTAAATCTGACATCTTAGTAAATCTAAATTCATTTTTATTCATTGTGTCATCTTTTACAACTTTTAAATAAATAAAGTTTTTCCACATCAAGCTTATATAATCTTTCATTTTTTCTTTTTTTAGATATTTAGCTAATTCAGGGTGTAGAAAGAGTTTTAACCTCAAATCTTTATTTTTCTTCTTATAATCTCTGAGCCAGTAATCTATTCTAGTTAGTAAGGTATCTTTAGAAATAATCCTACCATTGCCATTGCATACTTCACAACATTCTGTCAAAGAGTCGATAATGCTTAAACCTGTTCTTTCTCTAGTCATTTCAAGAATACCAAATTCAGAAATCTCAGATACGGCAACCTTTGCTCGATCTTTTCTAAGTTCTTTTTTCATCTCTAAAAATACTTTCTTTCTATTTTCAGGCTTAACCATATCAATAAAATCAATTAGAATTAATCCCGACAAATGTCTTAATCTTAGTTGTGAACAAATTTCTTTTGCTGCCTCAAGATTAATTTTTAATGAATTTTCTTCATGACCTTTTTTACCAACAAATTTTCCACTATTTACATCAACAACTACCATTGCTTCAGTTCTTTCTATTATTAAGTAAGCACCACTTTTGAGCCATGCTTTCTTTCTTAAAAGCTTCATCATTGAATTATCGATTCCACTTTCTTTAAACAGGGGCTCTCTTTTTTTGTAATGTTCTAGGGCATCTCCTATTTCTAAAGCATCTTCTTTCACCATTTTTTGAATATTTTTATAATCTTCCTTTGAATCAACAACGATTTTTTCAACTTTTTCACTAATTAAATCGCGTAACACACTAGAAGTAACTTTTAAATCATCATGAATTAGTTCTGGAGCTTGATTTTTTTCTGCCTTATAGAGCAGATCATTATATTTTTTAATTAAAGTTTTGTAGTCATTTTCAATTTGCGAATCAGTTTTTCCTTCAGCAACAGTTCGAATTATCATACCTAATCCAGGCTGTTTAATTTCCATTGCAATCTTTTTTAAACGTCTTCTTTCATATTTATCTCTCATTTTTTTTGAGACACCAATGTATTTTGATTTTGGAATTAATACTATAAATCTTCCAGCAATAGATAAATCAGTAGTAACTCGTGCCCCTTTTTTGTCAAATGGCTCCTTAATCACTTGAACAATAATTTCTTGTCCTGGTTTAAGCAGCACATCAACTTCTTTAGAGTTTTGAGTTTTTTTATTTTTTTCAACAATTAGTTCAGAATCTGATATTTCTGAAAAAGGTAAAAATGCGTTAACACCTTGACCTATATTTACAAATGCAGCCTGCATACCAGGTATTACGTTTTCAACAATACCTTTGTAAATATTTCCCACAGTTCTTACCTGGGATTGTTTATCAACATGGAGTTCTGCTAACTTACCATTTTCTTTAACGGCAATGCGAGTTTCACCTACTCCTTTGCTGATGTAGATTTCTTTCTTCATTTTTATGTACCTCACTTAATCAGAAATAAATCATTCTGATTTTATTTTTTTTGAATTGAGGAGAGAAGAATTTTATAAGAAAAATCACTTTTGATAAAAAAAAATTATAAAAAAACTGTTTTTAAGCTTCTAGCCTCAAATTCATATTAATTTAACGAAATTTACACTTAAAATACATATAATCTAGTCTTATGTTTAATGAAGAATTAATATCAGCAAAAGTTGCCGCTAGAAATGCAGGTAACATTCTAATGAAGTATTACGAATCTTCCGACAAGAAGATTAAGATGAAAGGGAAAGACAATCCTGTTACTATTGCGGATCAAGAGGCAGATAAATATTTATTTAATTTTTTAACAAATGAATTCCCGGAATATGGCTGGCTTTCTGAAGAAACAGTGGACTCTGAAGAAAGGTTAGAAAGAAAAAGAGTATGGATTGTAGATCCTTTAGACGGTACAAAGGAGTTTATTGAAGGTATTCCACATTTTAGTGTTAGTATTGGTTTGGTGGAGAATGGTGATCCAGTGATTGGTGTAATATACAATCCTGTGAGCGGTGAAATGTTTTCATGCGAAAAAGGTAAAGGCGTATATCTCAATGGAGAAAAAGTGTTTGCTAGCAATAAACAAAACTTAATTGATTCAACTATTGTAGTTAGTAGATCTGAACTTAAAAGAAATGAATGGGAGCCATTTAAGAAACAATTTAAATCTATTAAACCAATAGGAAGTGTAGCGTATAAATTAGCGTTGGTTAGCGCAGGTAAATATGACATTTTTGCAACGATTGCTCCAAAAAATGAATGGGATGTTTGTGCAGGGGATTGTCTTGTTTCAGAAGCTGGCGGTACATTCAAAACCATTAATGATAAAAAAATTATTTATAATCAAAAGAAAACACTTGTTACAGATACAATTATTGCTACAAATTCAGTATTATTTGAGGGGGTTTCAGATTTGCTTTTTTAATCAAATTTGATATAAAATTCAAATTATAAAATTATGAAATATATTGGTCCAGATTTTTGCAACATTACAACTCTTTTGTCGGATGAAGAGTTATTAATTCAAAAGACTGCAAATGAATTTGTATCAAAAGAATTTTTACCTATAGTTAATGAGTATTATGAAAAAGGATCCTTTCCTACAGAATTAATTTCAAAAATGGGTGAATTAGGTTTTTTTGGTGCGACTCTTCCAAAAAAATATGGTGGAAGTGAAATCAGTAATACTGCATATGGACTGATTATGCAGGAATTAGAAAAAGGTGATTCTGGTCTTAGATCGGTATGTAGTGTCCAGGGAGGCCTTGTGATGTATCCTATTTTTGAGTATGGCTCAGAAGAACAAAAAGATACATGGCTCCCCAAACTTGCTTCGGGAAAAGCTATAGGCTGTTTTGGCTTAACCGAATCTAATCATGGTTCAGATCCCAGTGGTATGACAACTAGAGCAGTTAGAGACGGGGATGATTGGATTATTAATGGTTCTAAAATGTGGATCACAAATGGATCAATAGCTGATGTAGCTGTAGTTTGGGCAAAAGATGAAGATGAGGTGGTAAGAGGCTTTCTCTTAGAAAAAGGTATGGAAGGTTTCTCTTCATCAGACATCCACGGAAAGATGAGTTTAAGAGCATCTATTACGTCAGAGTTATTTATGAAAGATGTAAGAGTACCAGATAAAAATCGTTTACCGGGGGTTGAAGGTCTTAAAGGACCTTTATCATGCTTGACACAAGCTAGATATTCAATCGTTTGGGGTACCATTGGAGCCGCGATAGACTGCTATGAGGTTGCTTTAGCTTATAGTAAGGACAGAAAGCAATTTTCAAAGCCAATTGCAGGTTTTCAATTAACTCAAAAAAAGCTTGTTAATATGATGCAAGAAATAACTAAAGCTCAATTATTAGCAATTCAGCTTGGCAAACTTAAAGATTCTAATAAGCTAGAATTTTCACATATCTCATTAGGGAAGAAAAACAATGTTGCCATCGCAAGAGATTGTGCGAGAAGTGCCAGAGAGATTTTAGGTGCAAATGGTATTATGGATGATTATTCAGTGATGAGACATATGATGAATCTTGAAACTGTTTATACATATGAAGGTACACATGAAATACACACCCTTATTCTTGGTCAAAAAATTACTGATTTACCAGCTTTTGAATAACTATATCAATTGATTCCAATATTTCGACTAAGATCAATTCTCTTTTTGTCTCAATTTGTAATTCCTTAAGGAATGATGTATTCTTTACTTTTGCGTTTTTATCAATTTTTTTTAAATCAAAATTTGAATTTATATTTATTCCAACACTAAGTGCTTGGTATGGATAACCAATTTTAGTTTGTACGTTTGATAGAAGTATTCCTGCAATTTTCTTATTGTTTACATAAATATCGTTCGGTTTTTTTTGATATGCTTTGATATTTCTTTTTTTTAGGACATTTACGATAGCTTCACATGAATCGTCAATTAAATTCTGTTGAAAATTATTTTCTGATCCAAGAATTATGCTAAATGTTAAATCTTTATAAGGCTCACTGTACCAGGATTTATTATAGGTTCCTTTACCTTTTAGTTGCTTATCAGAGATAACAATTTTCCCAATGTAATTTTTTTGATTATCCTCATTTAAGGCAATGTTAAGCGTGGAATCAATGACTTCTTTATAGATAAAAGATTTATTTCCAGATCTTATCCAACTTGTTTTTAAATCAATTTCTTTTAAAGCTAATTGCAAGGATCAAGTTTTTTTCTCATCTTGAAAGTTGATCCAGGCTGAAGTACGCCATCTGTTGACTGAATTAGGTTTGCATTATCAACATAAATAATCACCCATGCCAATTCATCGCCATAAACTCTCTGAGCAAGATTCCATGCTGTATCGCCAGATTGAATTGTATAGTCAAAAAATTCAGGTTCACAATCTCTTACATCAGTTGATCCTCTTTTAAGTGAAAGAAAATTATATGGATATAAACGATCAGGATTATCTCCTATCTCATCTTTATTCCAGGAGTATATATCTCTCCACATTGAAGCATCACCATATTCTCTAAGTGCAATTTTTGTTAGAAAGTCACCTCTTTTAATCATGTAGGGTTCAAAAACTGTTACAGGTAGTGGAGGTGATTCAGGTTCTTGTACTGTAAATGTTTCGACTGAGACTTCTTGTTGTCTTGCAACGTCTTTACTGTCTTCTGTTGTTTGAACAGTCACTTCATTTCCGATGCTAGGAACAGTTCCTGAACAGCTAATCATTATAAATGAAGTAAAAATCAAAATTAATTTTGTGTATTTCATAATTTCCTCCTACAATTAAAACATATATTATAAAAAAATGTTCCAGATTATTTACTCTAAATATTCCCCAAAAACTTGTTTTAATGCAAATACTATTTCTCCGAGTGTGCAATTTTTTTCGACACAGTTTATAATTTCAGGAACTAAATTTTTATCTCCTTTAGCTACCTGAGTTAATTTTTCAAGAGACTCTTTCACAGCTTTAGAATCTCTTTTTTTCTTGAATGCTTTTAATCTCTTTAATCTATCTTCTGATTTATCCCTAAATGATGTTCCAGAATTAATAGTCTCTTCTTCATCAATAAATTCATTTACACCAACTAAAATAGTTTTTTTTGAATCAATATTTTCTTGAAATTTAAATGCTGAATCTTCTATCTCTTTTTGAATTTCACCACTTTCAATTAAATTTTTCATTCCACCATCTTTAAAGATATTATCAATTTTTGAATTTACTTCTTTAACCATTTTCTCTGTTAAATTCTTGATAAGTGAACTATCACCAATTGGGTCAATATGATGCGCTATTCCACTTTCATGAGCTATTATTTGTTGAATTCTTAGGGCAGTAGTAGCGTTTTCTTCTGATGGTAAACTAACAGCTTCATCTTTACCATTTGTATGAATTGATTGAGCTCCCCCTAATACAGCTGATAGGCTTTCTAGTGTAGTTCTAGCTATATTATTGTCTATTTGTTGGGCAGTAAGTGTTGATCCTCCTGTTTGAACATGAAATCTACAAATTTGCGATTTTGTATTTTTGATTTTAAAACGATCTTTAATTATTTGTGCCCATATTACTCGAGCGGCTCTAAACTTTGCAACTTCTTCAAAGAAATCTCTATGAGCATTAAAAAAGAATGATACTTGCTCTGTTAATTTGACAATATCTAAACCGTCATCTTTCGCTTTATCTAAATATGTTATTGCATTTGCGAATGTAAAGGCTAGTTCTTCTACTGCAGTACTACCGGCTTCTCTAATATGATAACCTGAAATTGATATACTATTCCATTTTGGAAGGTCTAGCTGGCAAAATTCAAAAATATTAGATGTTAATCTTAGAGAATGTTCTACTGGAAAAATGTAAGTGCCTCGAGCAATATATTCTTTTAAGATATCATTTTGTAGTGTTCCTCTAAGCTTTTTTAAATTATAACCCCTTTTTTTAGCTGTAGCAACGTAAAAAGCTAATAATATAGCAGCAGTAGAATTAATTGTCATAGAAACAGAGATTTTTTCTAAATCTATGTTCTCAAAAAGATTTTCCATGTCTTGAATTGTTGAAATTGGAACTCCAGATTTTCCTATTTCTCCAAAAGACATATCGTCATCGGAATCATAGCCAATTTGGGTTGGTAAATCAAATGCTACCGATAATCCACTTACTCCATTTTTAATTAATTTTAAATACCTCTTATTAGATTCATTTACTGATGAAAAACCAGCATACTGCCTCATTGTCCACAATCTATCTTTGTACATATTTTTATATATACCTTTTTCGAAAGGGAATTCACCAAATTTGTTTTTTGACATATTAAAAATTAAGCCTTTAAAAAATTAATTATTCTAATTAATGATTAAATTAACATAAGGAAATGGAATTCACATTAAAAGAAAAATTAATAATTGCTACAAAATACCATAAATATAAATTGCCTACTGAATCCAGATCTCGATTTAATGGCGAAACCCTAGTTATTCTTCCTGATGGCGATATAGCTTTTGAAATGGCACAACTTTTTCATGAAAAGAGTACAAAAAAGATAACGTTTTTGTTAAAGGATTCAATTTGCAGTTTTTACTCAGATGATATTATTAAAAAATCACTTAAGTACACCTATAACGATATGAGTACTTTAGGACTGCCCACAGAAATTTTTATTGAAAAAATATTAAGCTATAATTTTGAAAATATTATTGATTTAAATGCGAGTTTTAGCAGGTTTGGAGCTTTTTTAACTTTTTATTGCAATCCTAAAGTTAGGATGGGTTTTAATTATGATAATTCTAAAAAATATTATAATGTTATACTAGATTCTAATTATCAGCAAGATTTAGAAGGAACTTTTAAAATGATAAAACAGTTTATAGAAATATGAAAAATATTGTTTCAAGTAAAATTATACTACTAGGTAAAGAAATATCAGAAATAGATAATCTTTTGCCGTGGAAATTAATTGCTGATATCCCGAAGTTTTTTGAAAGTGATAGTTTTATTTCTGAATATAAAATTAAAGATGTTGTTATAAATGAGGAAGATGGACCTGTTATAATTGAGTCTACTGCAAAAATAGAGCCTTATACCATTCTCAATGGACCAGTCTATATTGGAAGCAATGTTTTAATAAAATCTCATTCAAACATTTCTAACTCAATTATTGAGCATGACTGCAAAATTAAAGGCGAAGTTCATTCTTCTATTTTTCAGCCGTTTAGCAATAAAGCTCATGATGGGTTCATAGGTAATAGTTTTATTGGATCTTGGACCAATCTTGGTGCAGGTACAACAACAAGCAACCTCAAGAATAACTATTCCAATGTATCTGTAAAGTGGAATGGCGATTTAGTCGATACAGAATCAATTTTTTTTGGTTCTGTAATTGGTGAACATGTTAAAACTTCGATTGGAACAAATTTAAATACTGGCACAATTATTGAAATGGGGTCTAATATTGTAACACAATCTTTTCCTCCTCGTCATATCCCTAGCTTTTCATTTTATTATAAAGGTAAAATTTCAAAAATCAGTTTTGAAGATTTTAAAAATACTGCTACAATAGCAATGTCAAGAAGAAATCGTGATTTCTCCTCAGTTAAAGATACCTTTTTCAATCTTTACAAAAAAGATTGACACAATACTAAACAAATAATATCTTCGATTCATTATGAGTACTTTTGATTTAAATAGTGTAGACGAGGTAATAACCCCTTGTTGTGACGTTGAAGTTAAGACTTCAGATATTGGCGCAAAATTAAAATGCCCTGCATGTGGCATGAATTTAAAGCAAAGAATTTTTCTTCCATTTCTTGAGTACTTAATGGAAAATGGTCATGTAGAAAATTTAGATTTTTTCGATTTAGATTTATACAACCAAGATAAAGAATCTCTCGATAGTGAAGATGAAGAATTTGATCTTGACAAATATGAGGTTAAAAAAGATAGTTTAAATATTTATGAAGATGATGCAAGACATGGTGGTAACACTGTAGCAGCAGAGACTGAGACTTCTATTGATGAATCTGCTGTTTCAAGTGATTGGACAAAATTTGCAACTGAAGATTCTGAATAAAATCTCTTTTAATAGCTTAATAAAAATACTAAATTGGTTGAACCAAAGATTTATCAGGCTATAAAAAATTTGAAAGATTGAGAGACTTTCCCCCGCTTATCAACTTTCTTTTATAGCCTGTTTTTTTTACAATAATTAATTGTTTAATTTGTTTTTTAGGAGTTATATTAAAATTAGACTGAATAGTCGGTTTTTGAGAAAAAGTAAATGAAAATAGCAGTTTTAACAAAAGCAATTCCAAGTTATGAATCAAGCATTAGAGTGGACAGCTCTGGTAAGTGGATTGATGAATCTGTAGTTAACTATGTAGTTAATGAAAGTGATTCATATGCTTTGGAAGAAGCACTACAAATTAAAGAAAGTGTCGAGGGAGATTCTGAAGTTGTTGTAGTTACTTTAGGTGCTGAAGCTAACACTTCAAAAGTAATTAAAGATGGTTTAGCTAAAGGTGCAGATCGTGGTATATTTATTAAAAATGAATCAACTACTACAGACCCTTTATCAATTGCAAAGCTATTTGCTGATAATTTACAATCTGAGAACTTTGATTTAATTTTCTCTGGTCTACAATCAGACGACATGGGTTCTGGTCAAACAGGCGTTCTAATTGGTGAAATGCTTGGAATGTCAACTGCAACTCTCGCCATTGAAACGCAGGTAGAGGGAAATAGTATAAAAGTTAAAAGAGAGCTCGAATCTGGATGGTTTCAATGGGTTACTCTTCCTTTTCCATCAAGCATCTCAATTCAATCAGGTATTAATGAACCTCGCTATCCTTCTTTGAAAGGTATAATGGGAGCTAAAAGAAAAGAATTGAATACAATTGATTCTTCTTCAGAACATCAATCACAAAATTTTGTTAATCTTTATATACCCAAAACTGAAAAGGTTACTGAAAAAATTGAAGGAGACGCAGACACTATAGTAGCAAAAATTATGGACGTTTTAAAAAATAAATTAAAGGTTATCTAATGGTATTAGTAGTTTTAGAGAATCAACGAGGTAGTATACACCCTTTTAGTCTTGAGGCAGTTGCTGCAGGACAAAAGTTTGCAAAGGAATTAAATTCTGAACTTTCTATACTTTGTATTGGTGAAAAAGTTGATGAATTAAAAAACCAAGCAAAAGATTTCAAATCAAATAAACTTATCACTGCTCAGAATTCTATGATTGATATGTATTCATCTGATGGGTATTCCAAAGTTTTATCTGATGTAGTTAGTGCAATGGGTCCAAAGTATGTATTAATTGGACATTCATATATGGTTAGAGATTTTGTACCAAGAGTAAGCGCAAAACTGAATATTCCATTTGTTAGCGATATTATTTCTGTTGATTTTAATAATGGATCACCACTTTTTTCTAAACAAGTTTTTAATGCGAAGCTTGCAACAAGTATAGAGGTGTCATCTGAGCAGGCATTATTAAGTTTTCAATCAGCTGCCTTTTCAAGTGATGATATTGAAAAAGGTGGTCCAGATTCTGAAGAAGCATTTGATGTTCAGTTAGCCAATCAAGATATTAGAACACAAAGTGAACCTGAATTTCAAGAATCATCTAGCGGCGTAGATTTAACTGCAGCTGAGCTAATAGTTTCAGTTGGAAGAGGTATCGAGAGCGAAGACAACCTCCCAACTATGCAATCTTTGGCTGATGCAATGGGAGCTGAAGTTGCCTCTTCAAGACCTGTAGTAGATATGGGATGGCTTCCTCCTTACAGGCAGGTTGGTAGTTCTGGTCAAGTTGTATCTCCAAAACTATATTTCTCTGTAGGAATTTCGGGAGCTATTCAGCATGTTGTTGGTATGAAGGGGTCTAAAAATATTCTTGCAATAAATAAGGATGAAGACGCTCCAATTTTTGAAATTGCTGATTATGCTGTTATAGGTGATGTGCTTGAAATTATTCCAAAACTAACTGAGGAAATTAATAATAGTAAGTAAGAGCTTATTATGTTACAATTCTCAATCGTAGAACAAATAGCTTTAGCTATTTTCCTTTTATCTGGAATTTCTTTTTTTCTATACCATTTACTATTAAGACTTAAAATTATATTAAAAGGAAAGTCTAACTTTACTGTTGATGAGCTTCCAAAACGAATAGTAAGAGTTGTTGATGAAGTTATATTGCATAAAAAAGTGGCAAGCGGGCAAAGAAAGTCTGCTGGAATATTACATGCTCTTGTTATGTATGGCTTCATTTTCTTTGGTTTAATAACTATTAATCATTTTGGAATGGCTTTTGGTTTTCCAATTTTTAGCGACTCTTTAAGACATACATACTTTCTTATTTTTGGTGCCCCTTGGGCAATTTTGTGTACCATCGGTATTTTAGGATTAGCATATAGACGTTTTGTCATTAAACCTGAAGCTCTAGGTAAATTTTCAAGCACTTCTGCATTAGTTTCAGTTTTTATTGTTACACTAATGACAACTTATTTAATTGATGAATTACATATTTTATCTGGATCTGCCGAAAAAATTAATTGGTGGCTACATTCTGGTGTTATTGGGGGTTTTTTATTCTTAATACCTCAGTCTAAGCATATGCACTTAGTATTATCTCCATTTAATATTTTTCTAAGGCCTTTTGAGGTTCCAAGTCATGGAGCTATTCCAATTGATATGGAAGCATCAGAAGAGGAATTAGATAATTTATTACTTGATTTATCAAGGTTAAGCAAAGATCAAGCTCTTGACATTTTTACATGCGTTGAATGCGGAAGATGTACAGATGTATGTCCAGCAAATAGAGGTGGTGGAATTTTAGATCCAAAATATCATTTTATTTTAGACTTAAAAAATCCAATGCTTGAAAGTGGAGACGTAAATGTTGTAGATAAAATAAATGTTGAAGCAGGTTGGGAGTGTACTACATGTCAAGCCTGTACAGAAGTATGCCCAGTAGGAAATCATGTTGAGAAAGCAGATGAAATTAGAAGTTTTCAGGTTTTAGCTGAAGGGGATGTTCCTCAAGAATATCAAAAGCTTCTAAGAAATCTTCAAGAAACAGGAAATACTGAAGGATCATCATCTAGCGAATTATTAAATGAGTTGCCAGTTTATACAGCAGATAAAGAATTAGTTCTTTGGTTGGGATGTTTTGCTAAGCATGCAATGGATCCTAATTTTGTTAGTTCTGTCCGAAACTTCGTGAAGATTCTTGATTCAGCTGGAGTTACTTATGGTGTTTTAAGTAATGAACAATGCTCAGGAGACCCGGCTAATAAGCTAGGAGACAAATTAACTTATCAATTATTAATGGATCAAAATGTTGAAGAGTTAAATAAGGTAAAAAATGTTACAACTATGTGTCCACACTGTGTAGTAAACCTTCAAAAAGAATACAAAAAATATCATGAAATAAAGTATGAAGTTAAACATCATACACAAGTAATCTCCGAATTATTAGAAGAAGGAAGAATTAATATTAATCCAGGATCTCTAGAAAAAGTAACATATCATGATCCTTGTAATCTTTCTAGGACTTTAGATGAAGTTTCAGCTCCTAGAAATGCTATTAAAGCTGCAGCTCCAGAATTTTTTGAATTAGATGAAAGTGGAAAAGAGACATTGTGTTGTGGTGCTGGTGGCGCTCTTTGGTGGAAGAAAGATAGCGGAGAAGGAAGAACTCATTTATTAAGAGCTGAACAAGTCATTGAATCTAAAACGGATACAGTAGTTACTGGTTGCAATTTTTGCTATGGCATGATGAACCAGGGCATTGGTCCTCTCACTCCTGAAGGTCAGGAAGAAATTAAAGTTAAAGATGTAGCTGATATTGTAGCTGAAAATCTTTCTTAAGAATTTTTATAAATATCTATAGCTGAACAAGGTTCGCCGAAATAAATACGTTTTGCAAACTTAGTAAGATTAGCAGTGATAATTAAATATGCCCATGTAGGAACTGCTGCTTTAGAACATCCCTTGATAATGACTTTTTGATCCTGATATTTTGACCAATCAGTAGATGATACTTTTTCTCTAAAGTCTTTTTCTTTAATAATTCCATCCGATAAAAAATCATCCAAGCTAATATTTTTCATTATTTAATAACCTTAATAGCTTGGTTAATTTTTTCTATAAGAAAGTCAACTTCTTCTATAGTATTATAAAAATAAAAACTTACTCGGGCACATGCAGTAATATTTAATGATTTCATTAAAGGTTGACAGCAATGATGTCCCGATCTAATAGTAATTCCTTCATAATCAAGAAAATGTGCTAAGTCTAATGAATGAACTCCTTCAATATTAAAACTAATTATTGGAGTTCGTTTTTCGGCATTTCCGTATATAGATATTCCATCGATAGATTTCATTTTTTCTAAGGAGTATTTAGTTAATTCATCATTATGATTTTTTAAGCAGTTTTCCAAATAATCGACAGCTTTAGAAAGGGCAATTACTTGAGCAGCCATAGGAGATCCAGGCTCAAATCGATGAGGAATACTTGTCCAAGTTGCATCAGTCATAGTTACAGTTTTAATAATACCTCCTCCAGTCTGATAAGGATTCATTTTTTCAAGAATTTCCTCTTTACCATAAAGTATACCTACCCCTGTTGGTCCAAACATTTTATGTCCTGAAAAAGCGTAAAAATCACAATCTAAATCTTGTACATCTATTTTCATATGAGGAATGCTTTGACAACCATCAATAAGAATTTTTGAACCATTATTTTTGACAATTTCGATAATTTTTTTAACGGGATTTATAGTTCCGAAGACATTAGATGCGTGAGTCATACTTACTATTTTAACTTTTTTGTGTAATGAATTTTTCAGTTCATCTAAATCTATAGTTCCCTGTTCTGTAGATTTTAAATATTCAATTTTTGCACCTGTTTTTTTGCAAATTATTTGCCAAGGAATAATATTAGAGTGATGTTCCATATCAGTAAGTAAAATAACATCACCGGGGTGTAGGTTATCAAGACCCCAAGATTCGGCTACAAGATTAATACTTTCGGTCGCACTTTTAGTAAATATAATTGAATTTTTAGAAGCTCCAATGAAGCTTGCAATTCTTTTTCTGCTATTTTCAAAAGCATTAGTCGCTTTTTCTCCCAACTCATACACACTTCTATGAATGCTACCCCCAAATTTTTCATAATATTCAGATTCAGAATTAATTACCTGCTTTGGAGTTAAGCTTGTAGCAGCACTGTCAAGATATACTAATTTTTTACCCCTATTTTTCTGATTAAGATTTGGAAAGTCGTTTCTAATATTCAACATAATAATTTAATATAAACCTAATTGTAGTTTTGCCGCATCGCTCATCATATCTTGATTCCATTGTGGCTCCCAAACAAGTTCGACTTCAACAGATTTTGTACCACTAAGTGACGATAATTTTTGTTTAACTTCATCTGCAATTACTGGACCCATTCCACATCCTGGAGCTGTCAGAGTCATTTGAATTAGAATATTTACACCACCTTCTTGTTCTTTAATGTCGCAATTATAGACGAGTCCTAAATCAACAATATTAACAGGAATTTCAGGATCATAACATGTATGTAAAACATTCCAAACTTCTTCTTCGTTTGCAAAGTTGTTTGAGTTTACCTCACGTTTTTCTTCTCCAATTTTTTCACCATCTATACCACTTAATTGATACATATTCCCTTCAACAATAATAGTGTAATTATCTCCTAATGATTGAGAGATAATTCCTGTCTTTCCTTTTTCCAGAGTAGTTTTAATTCCATCAGGAACACTATGTACTACTATGTTTTCTAATATTGTAAATTCTTTATGCATTATTTAATTCCTTTTTAATGTATTCAAGTGACCCCAAAAATCCATTCTGTCTTTGGCTAGATATTGCTGGACCAAGATTTAGCCATTCAAATAGACTATTACAATCATCAAAACTATTTATAAAATTAATAATACTCTTTTTTTCTGAATTATTAAAAGCAATTTGAAGGATTCGAAGCAATCCTTTAACAACCACACTTTCAGATAATGCCTTAAAAGAAGCCATATCATTATTGAATTCAAGTTTTACCCAAGTTTGAGAAGTACAAGCATGTATTTTATTATTTTCATTACATTCAGACTTATCAATAAGATCAAGTTTCTTCCCTAAATCGATTAAATAGACTAGCTTATCTTGTCCATCTAAAATAGAAAATCCTTCACGAATGTTTGTGAGATTTTTTTTTATGTTATCCATCAATCCAGCTATCCAGATCAATTTCGGATATATCTTGGAGTGATGAAAGAGAAAAGTCATCGATAACTTCTTTTGCGAAAGCTTTAATTAGCATCTTTTGTGCACTAGAATAATCGATACCTCTTGCACGTAAATAAAAAATACTATTTTCATCTAGCGCACCTGTAGTTGAACCGTGTCCACAGGATACATCATCAGCGTAAATTTCTAATTGAGGATTTGAAAATGCATTAGATTCAAGAGAAAGCAAAAGATTTTTATTTGATTGATTTGAATCAGTTTGCTGTGCTCCTTCCGCAACAATAACTTTACCATTGAAAACAGCAGTAGATTTATTATCCAAAATATTTCTAACATGTTGAAAGCTAGTACAATGCTCTGCATTATGGTTGATTAGGATATTATTATCAATATGTTGGTCATTCTTAGTAAGATTTAAAATATTTACTTTAACATCGCTTCCAACATTATTTAAATCGACCTCAATAAATTCTTTATTGAAAAAAGAACTTTTAACCATAGAATCGATATTCAAACATACATTTTTTCCTAATTGATAATAGCTATATGATAATGAGTGAGTTTGTGAATTGTCATTAAATGATTTTCCATACTTTAAAACAGAAGAATCATCACAAATAAATTTATTCAACTTTAGATTTAGCATTGAATAGTCATCTTTAATATCTTGCTCAACAATTGAAATTTCTGAACCTTCATTTACATGAAAAATATTAAATGAAGATATTCTTTTATTTTCATTATCATTTAAAAAATAATTTTTAATCGTAATAACTTCATCTATAATAGAATTTTTTTTAAAAGAAATATAGCTACCGTTTTCAAACTCAGATAATCCAAGATTAAACATTGATTCATTTGAGAAACTTTCAGAAAAATATAAAATATCTTTATTTTCAAGCTCATCAATACTCTTTATCTCAATTTGGTCAGCAAATTTAAAGTTATTTAATGAATCTTTATCGATTACTCCATTGATAAATATTAGTGAAACCTCATCATTATTTAATTCTACAGAGTGTTCATTTGAAGCACTAGATTTATCAAAGTTTTTAAAATTTTTGCTAGATGTAAATTTCCAATTTTCAAGTTTCTTGTTTGGCAACCCATTTTTTTTGAAAAACTCTAAACTATTTTTTTTAATTAAATCTATCATCTTACTTTTCTAACCATGAATATCCATCTTTTTCAACTTTTTCAACAAGCGACATATCTCCAGATTCTACTATTTTCCCGTCAATCAGCAGATGAACAACATCAGGTTTAATATAGTTCAAAAGTCTTTGGTAATGAGTAATAATTAGAACAGAATTATTTTCACTTTTAAACTTATTCACACCTTTTGCTACAGTTCTTAAAGCATCAACATCTAATCCTGAATCAGTCTCATCTAATACTGCAAGTCTTGGATTTATTGTTAAGAGTTGAAGTATCTCACTTTTCTTTTTTTCTCCTCCAGAAAATCCATCATTGATAGAACGTTTTAAAAAAGAGTCATCTAATCCTAACTCAGAAAGAATTTCTTTAGCTTTATTTAAGAATTCTAACGCGTCCATTTCATCTTTACCTTGATATTTTCTATGTGCATTTAATGCAGATCTTAAGAAATAAGCCATACTTACACCTGGAATTGCTACTGGATATTGAAAACATAAGAAAATACCTTCAAGAGCACGATTTTCAATACTCATATCAGTGATATCGTTATTGTTCATTGAAATAATTCCCTCATCAACTTCGTAAGCTTCATTCCCCGCAATTACATTAGCTAATGTGCTTTTTCCAGATCCATTTCTTCCCATGATAACATGTACTTCACCCGCTGGAATTTTTAAATCAATACCCTTTAAAATATTTTTATCATCTATTGATGCTTTTAAATTTTCAATTTTAATCATTTTATTATCCTACGCTATTTTCTAGTGTTACTTCAATTAATTGCTTTGCTTCAACTGCAAATTCCATTGGTAATTCTTCAAAAACTTCTTTACAAAATCCATTTACAATCATCGAAACTGCGTCATCGAGTTTGATACCTCTTTGATTACAATAAAATAGTTGGTCTTCTCCAATACTCGAAGTTGTTGCTTCATGTTCCATTTTTGCTGATGGATTTTTTACATCAATATAAGGAAAGGTATGTGCTCCGCATTTATCTCCAATTAAGATAGAATCACATTGAGAAAAGTTTTGTGCATTTTCTGCATTTTTCATGATTTTAACTCCACCTCTATATGTATTTTGTCCTTCGCCTGCTGATATACCTTTAGTGATAATAGTGCTTTTGGTATTTTTACCAATATGAATCATTTTAGTGCCAGTATCAGCCTGTTGTTTATTTTTTGTTACTGCTACAGAATAAAATTCACCAACACTGTTGTCTCCTTGCATAATAACACTTGGATATTTCCATGTTATTGCAGATCCAGTTTCAACTTGAGTCCATGAAATTTTTGAATTATCTCCAAGACAATTCCCTCTTTTAGTTACAAAATTGTAAATACCGCCTTTTCCTTCTTTATCTCCTGAAAACCAATTTTGAATTGTTGAATATTTTATTGTAGCATCTTTGTGGGCAACTAGCTCTACGCAGGCAGCATGTAGTTGATTTTCATCTCTCATTGGGGCAGTACAACCCTCTAAATAACTGACATAACTACCTTCATCAGCTATAATCAACGTTCTTTCAAATTGCCCTGTATTTGTAGCATTTATTCTAAAATAAGTTGACAACTCCATTGGACAACGTACCCCTTTTGGGATATAAACAAATGAGCCATCGCTAAAGACAGCTGAATTCAATGCAGCAAAATAATTATCAGTTGCAGGTATAACAGAGCCTAAATATTTTTTTATTAATTCTGGATGATCTTGAACTGCTTCTGAGAATGAACAAAACACAATACCATGCTTGGCTAACTCTTCTTTAAATGTTGTAGTGATTGATACACTATCGAAAACAGCATCTACAGCTACTCCTTCTAATCTTTTTTGCTCATCTAATGAAATACCAAGTTTATTATAAGTTTCAAGAATTTCAGGATCTACATCATCAAGACTATCATTTTTCTTTTGTTTTGGTGCTGCGTAATAACTTAGTGATTGGTAGTCTATTGGATCATATTCGATATTAGCCCATGTCGGCTCAGTCATTTTTTTCCAGTTTTCAAAAGCTTTTAATCTCCAATCAAGCAACCATTGTGGCTCATTTTTAATCTTAGAAAGTTTCTTAATTACTTCCTCATCAAGGCCTGGATCAAATTTTGTTTGATCTATATCAGTTGTAAACCCATACTTATACTCTTGATCAAGAGTTTTATCAATTACGCGTTGATTTTTATCTACCATTATGCTGAAAAGCTAATACCGCAGCCACAAGTTCTTGTAGCATTTGGATTATTAACTTTAAATCCTCCGTTAAGTAAATCTGTTGAAAAATCTATTTCACATCCTCTAACATAAATCCAGCTTTTAACATCACAGAATATGGTTATGCCATGACTATCAAATACTTTATCAAATTCTTGCTTTTCATTTTCAAATGTTATTTTATAAGACATGCCAGAACATCCACCGGTATCAATTGTAACTCTAATACCTTTTGATCC
>Ga0163180_10000570_pt1 | contig 21429 bp, 14 predicted proteins | sample AtlANTMetagenome_2_FD_109647 | JGI IMG/M metagenome (GOLD analysis project Ga0163180, IMG submission 109647) | Marine eukaryotic phytoplankton communities from the Atlantic Ocean - Atlantic ANT 4 Metagenome | ecosystem: Environmental > Aquatic > Marine > Oceanic | place: North Atlantic Ocean...
AATCTTAATGGGTGTGAACCGTTTGAACTGTCTGATTGGTCAAATCTATAGACGATACTTGGCATTAATCTCAAAGATTGAGAAGAAGTTTGTCCGTCAAATAAGAATTTACCACCACTAACTGTCACTACTACATTGTGATAGTATGGTGCAGTTGTGTTGTTTAATTTTTGTTCTACATTAAGTGTGACTGTACCCGAAGTACCTCCTCCACTTAAGTTTGTACCAGCTGTGACTCCTGTTATGTCTCCAACTTGACCGTCAATGGTCAAAGTATTAGCTGCATCGTCATATGTTAATGATATACCTGTACCAGCTGTGAATAGTGAATTTACTCTATCGTCAACTCTTTCGTTTGTAAAATATAAGTTTGAAGAACCTTCTGATAAGTTGTCTGTATCAAATGCACCCATATTAACTGCAATGTCATCTGCATTTACAGTAATACCTGTTCCAGCACCAATGTTTAATGTTGCATCACCTGATGTTGCAGTACCAGTCAAACCAGCACCAGCATTTACTCCTGTGATATCTCCAACATTACCTGTGATTGTAAGAGTTCCAGCAGAATCATCATAAGATAATGATACTCCTGAACCTGCTGTTAAAAGTGTATTTACTTGGTCATCGATTGCCTCATTAGCTGCAGTTCCAAAAGCTGCAGCAGTCAAATCACCTGAACTATCAATAACTTCTGTAGTTCCAACCGTCAAACCGTTTTTGATTTTAAAATTCTGTGCGGCCACTAGAATGTTCCTCCATCTATTGTAGCATTATTAATTGTCTTTGCTGAACCTGAATCTGCTAAATGGTTGTTCACCCTAGTCGTAGTAAAATATTTGTTCGTTCCTTCTGTTAAATCGTCTGTGTCTAATGCGTCTATCGCAGTCGCTTGAACTTTACCACTGGAGTTAACTACTTCGGTTGTTCCGATATTGATTCCATGTTCTACTCTGAAATTTTTAGTATCTGCCATGTTTCTCCGTACCCTAAATTAAAGTTTTAGAATGTATTACCATTTATTTATGAGAAAGAACTCCTCAATAAAAAAGAAAAGGGGGAATAAATCCCCCTTATTTAAGTCTTTATGCGTCTACCAATGTTCGGTCAAACTTGATTGTGGTCGAAGTTGCCGAAGCTGGAGTGCATTTAAGTCTAACATTGTCACCACTGATGTCTGCATCAAATGTGGCAAGTGTATTGTCTTGCAAAACACCATATTGAGTTAATGAAACCGTAGTTCCATCGTGAACCAACATGATTTCCGTTGAATGGAAATCTGTTCCTCTAGACATTGCAACAATGTATCTTGCAGCTCTAAAGTCTGCATGAGCAAAAGTATCAAGGTTAAACTCAGTGGTTGCAGTTTTAGTATCTGAACCTCTTTTTTTGTTTTTATCCTCTGTTCTTTTACTTGTTTTGATTACATCGTCACTCGAATCGTATTCGATATGTCGGATAAGTTCTGCAAGTTTAAATGATTTACTTAAAGCCATGTCCTATCCTCCTATGAATGTCTTATTTGGAATGTATCCACAGTTGTATTCGTATTAGCTGGTGTAATGAGAAGTCTCATATTACCTGAGTTAATATCTGAATTCAACGAGAATAACGAACTGGAACTAAACACATCACCGTACTGGACGAAATATGAGTTAGAACCATTGTTGATTAATAAAACCTCCGCTGCATGAGTTCCAGCAGAAGCGTGAGTTGCACAAATGACATATTTGATTGCTTTATTTGCAATGCCATTTGACGATAACACTTGGTCAGCCGTTGTTGCAGAGAATGATGAAGCCGTGTAGTATCCTTGTACTAAGTCTGCACTTGTATAGGCAACTACTTGTACGACATCACCACTTATCGCATTTGCTGCTAAAGTGATAGTTGTGGAGTTAGTAGTAGTATAATCTGCACCACCACTAATTAATTTTACACCGTTTAGATAAACTTGTTCTGTTCCTGCTGTGTAGGATAAAGAATTTGAGTTATCATCATTACCAGTTATACTTGTAGTATTACCTGTAATAGAATATGTGTAAATTGTTAAACCTGTACCACCAACTGTCGAGAACGAAAGTGCTCCTGAACCGTTTGTGACTAAGGCCTGTCCACTTGTACCATCACTGGTAGGAAATGTAATAGCATCATTGATTGTTAGAGAAGCTGGATTAGAACCGATTTCAGAAATTGCAGCTGACCCATCGTTTTTCTCGGTATACATTCTACCGTGATAGGTGTTGATTGCAATTTCACCCAATGCCAAATCACTGACTACTGGGACATCGTTTTGTGTCGAACTCCTTTTGAATTTTATCTCTGTTGCCATGGTTTCCTCCTAATGACGATTAATTAAAATGTACCACCGTCAATAGCAGTGATTGTGACTGCACCACTTGATACAGTGAAGTTTGCACTAGCGAAACTTGCAATACCTTTATTAGAGGTTGTTGCATCTTCTCCCGCTATTGTAATACTTCCGTCTGCATTTGTGACATCAATACCTTCACCTGCTGTTAAAGTACCAGCTGCAAAGTCACCGTTAGAACCGTGACCAATTAGCAACTGACCTGCTGTAGGAGCTGAACCATCGATAGAAGTGATAGACCCTGAAAGTGCAAGACCTGTTGCTTCTAATCCACCGAATACGGCACCAAGTGCTGTACCTGAGAATGTAGAAGAACTGTCTGTTGCAGAACCTAATGCAACGAACTTTCCAGTAGAGTCGTCAAATCCAAAGAAACCAACTTTTGCACCTGAACTGTTGTATTTAAATTTAATACCTCTGTCTAGGTTGTCATCTGAACTATCGTCACCAATTTCGAAAACTGGGTCTGCAATAGAAACAGTAGTTGAGTTAACAGTTGTAGTTGTACCACTAACTGTCAAGTTTCCTGCGATTGTGACATTATCAGGAAGACCGATTGTGACGGTATTACCTGAACCTGCTGTTTCAATTTCGTTGGCTGTACCAACTATTGAAAGAGTTTCACTATCTAAATCGATTGATAAAGCACCACCTGAATCTGCTTGGAAGTCCAAGTCTTGAGCAGTGATTTGTGTATCGACATAGTCTTTAATTGCAGCTGAGGTTGCAACTGTTGTATCGTTATCGTTTGAACCGATTCCCTCGGATTCAGTCACCAACATTCCTGCTGATAAAGAACCGATAACGACTGCACTTGCAGCCAATTTATCTGCGTCTACAGCGTCATTTGCAATTGTTAATGCACCTGAAGCTGCAAGAGTTGCGTCTCCTGATACTGGTTTGTTATCAAACGAATCAGACCCGTCATGGACAAGAATGTGTCCTGAACTCGCACCTGAAATATCTGTATCTGAAGCACCAGCAACCGTTGAAGTTGAAGTTGCGAAGGATAGGTTTCCTGAACCGTCTGTTTGGATAACTTGGTTTGCAGAACCATCAGAGCCAGGCAATGTGAATACCACATCACTCCCAACACTATTAGGTGCTTTTAATCCTACAGAATGAGAACCGTTATCGGTATCTTCCATAAGTTTTAAAGTACCACCTGTAGACGAACCATTACCAACTTTAAAGTCGGCAGGGGTCGCCGTAGAACCAGCAAGTATATCAGTATAATACTTACCACCGATTGCGTGAATCAGGGCAGTAGAGTTATCTGAATCTACTGACTCAATGTATAGTTTTGCACCAGCACCCGAATTAGACCTGTCCTGTACATATGCCAATTCCCCTTCTGCTAAATTACTAACAGAGGGTGCTGACACACCTGTACTTCGCTTAATTTGAATTACTGTTGACATTTTTTATTCCTCCTAGGAATATAATTTAGTTTATTAAAAGCTTTTATTTCTCTTCACTATCCGAGAAAGAACATCATGTATCAGTCCACTCACAATGTGGGTCGTGACTCACTGAATGTCACCTTGATTGATATAGGTATTTATACTATCTTACAGCCAATTGTTCCACAATCTAAGACCGATTCTTGGACTGGTGATATATCCTATATCATGTGGAATATTTACTGTTAACTTATGCCATTTTTTTGTTGGTATGAGAGTTTCGTATATTTTTTTAGATTGGTCGTAATGGTCACCCATATGATAATCAAAAGCTCCGTGTGCAAATATTAGATTTGCATCTTCGGGCATATCCCACCACCTAGTATATACATTATTACCACCTGTAGTAATATGATAATTTAGAACTTTATGAACACCTTTTGAATCATAATCTTTATGAATAGGTAATTGTTCTGTCATAACTTGATATCTAACTTGCATTGTATCTTGTAGATATAATTTAAGAACATTTTCCATATAAGGGTGCAACCAATCATGCAATTCTTGAGGTGCCTTATATGTCTTGTACATATAGGCGTCATAAATTACTTCACAGTTATTTTGAATGTCTGATACTTTATTGAAGATTAAGTTATCGGGTATCGTTGGGAGGTCTAACTGATACTCGATAAAATCAGAAGGTTCCACCGTCTATATTAGTGGTTGTTTCCCACTTATCGGTGGCCTGATTATAATTGAGTAAACCTTTGTCGGTTTCTGATGCGTTGACATCTAAAAGTTCATTGATTGACTTTTGTGTTAAATCTGCCTGAACTGTAGTCGAGTTTCCAATTGCAACCTGTTTTGCTCTGATTTGGTTTCCTTGTAGAACTCTTGCTTTAATATTTGCCATAATTACCTCGTCACGCCTGGAGTTAAGATTGCTTGACCTTCAACAACACGAGTTGTTTCAGAAGTCGAAGTCTTAGTTATATTTAGGTCATAGACATACCTACCACTCTCTAATGCACTTGTTTGTGTATCTGTAAGTGTTAAAGTCACCTGTCCAGCACTTGCATTTATAGTTGTAGTAAAAGTTGCAGATACAGTAGAAGAACTATATGTTTTTCTTATTTGTGCAGCTGAAGTATATCCTGTAAGATTTAGAACCTCTCCCGATACATCAGTACAATCTACAGTTATACTAAAGTCTGTTCCTTGGTCGATATATAAATTTGCTATGATTGCCATACTACTATTTATGTTTTATTGAACTGTGCTGTTGGAACTGATTGATGAATTTTTTCTACACCTTGAGGTGCATTAACATATATCTCTTGAGCCTTTCTAAGAGTTCCTCCGTCATTTACATATGCACCTTTCACTTTTGCAACTGCATCTATAGGTCTTGTAGTTGGATAGTTTTGTTGAGTAGTAAATGGTGACCTATGGTCGTATGTAAATGGAGACCTATAATTATAAGTAAACGGTTGTCTAGCATCTGCAATATATGGTTGTTGTCCGTTTACTGGATTTCTATATGTAAATGGTGACCTATGGTCATAAATTATAGGTTGTCTTGAATTTGCAATATATGGATATGTTTGTTGTGCAGAACTAGGTTGTCTTGCATTTGCAATATATGTAAATGGTGTCTGACTATTAACTGGATTACTTTCCTGTGATGACACTGGGTTTCTATATGTAAAAGGTGACCTATGGTCATATGTAAATGGAGACTGACCAGTTCTATTATAATTATACGGTGACCTGTACTGATAAATTAAAGGTTGTCTTATATCCCTAACATTCGGTTGTTGTCCTTGTGCTATAACTGGCCCCCTTGCATTACCTATATTATTATATGTTATTACAGGTTGTCTTGCTGGAGTTGTTGAAGGGTTAGGTTGTTGTGCCGACACATTCTGTCTTGAATATCGATACTCTTGTTCACTTTCCATTCCCCATGGATAAGTGATAAGACCAAATAACTGTCCTGTCTGATAAATGTATGGTGACGGACTTTGTTGATTTACCGTAAATGGAGACTGAAACACTTGCCTATTTGCCTGATACTGATATGCTTGTTGTGTAGTATGAGGGCCCTGTGCTTGATATGGTAGTGGAATCCTAAAAGGGCTTCCTATCTCTGAATTTGGTTCTTGAGTTGCACCAATATAAGGCCCTTGTGCCTGAACAGGTGCATAACCTATGTAAGGTTCTTGAATTGACCCCTGAGAATTAAATGTAAAAGGACTTCCGTATTGATAAGTAAATGGACTCTGTTTACTTCTTATATTTGGTTCTTGACCATTTGCAATATAAGGATATGGTTGTTGTGCATTCTTAATAGTAGGTTGTTGTGCGTTAACTGGTACTCTATATGTAAAAGGACTCTGTACTTGATATGTGCCAGGCTGTCTTGCATCTGCAGTATATGTAAATGGGTGTTGGTAAATATACGGAGACCTACCAGTTCTATTATATGTAAAGGGACTCTGTTTACTTCTTATATTTGGTTCCTGTGCGCTTACAGGATTTCTATATGTGAAAGGAGCTCTATTTTGGTATGTAAAGGGTGCTTGAGCCCCCCTCGTATTAGGTTGTTGAATATTCCTAATATTCGGTTCTTGAGCATTAACTGTGACTTGGCCTTGATATGGTTGTTGAAAAGCAGACCCGTGATTTATATAAATTTCGTCAGACATATCATATCACAAACCAAAGGTGACCTACACTTGTCGAGCCAACACCACTCGGTGCAGAAGATACTACTTCATAATCTAATTCGACATCGTCACCATCGATTTTCACTCCGTTAGATGTGTTCACACTAAATGAACCTGCTCCACTCATTGTGAGTCCAGCTCCACCACTTAAATATGATTGTACATCAGAATCACCATATTGTGCAGATGCACTAAATCTTAATTCGTCTCCCACTTTAGATACAGTTAAATTTGAATGATTAGAGTGATTTAAAATTGTGTCTACTCTTGTAGAAACTCTTGCATCTGTAAAATATAAATTACTTGAACCCTCTGTCACTGTATCAGAAGTTTGTTGGTCGGTTGGAACATATTTACTTGAAGAAGAATTATATACTAATATTTGTCCGTTAGACGGTGCAGTAGTATCAACATCACTCAAATCTGTTATTTGGTGATTTGTAATATCTGATACTTGTCCAGTCAATGCACCTGTAGAGGCGTCTAATACAACTGAACCACCGTGTTTAACATCACCAGTGACATCACCAGTGACATTTCCTGATAAATTACCAACAAAAGAAGTAGAAGTCATAGAACTAAATCCTGTTCCTACTCCACCTGTAAATTGTGCAGTACCGTCTGAAATTATTGGAAATTGTACTTTCTTGCCTGATACAGTTGATACGATATCATCTTCTGCAAAAGTTTTACCTGCTAATTGTAAAGTATATCCTGACTCTAAAGTTGTTGTTCGTGAGGTACTATCTCCATTTAGAATAACACCGTTAGAATTGATATTATAAATTGTATTTGCAGCTGTCTCTGTAAACTGACCAGTTCCACCACCACCAGCAGCTGCACCAGTTCCTAATGCAGAACCAGTAAATGTATAGACTGTAAGAACATCACCTGAACTTGCAGCCACATTAAGTTGAATTGCATTAAAATTTCCTTGACCATCAGGTGAAGCTATGTTATAATCATCACCTTCAACTAAGTGTTCTGCAGAACTAGATTTGTTTAGAAAGACTTGGAATCTGCCAGGCCTCATAACTAATGTATTACCGTTTCTATCTGTACTTGTAAAGGTTGTCTGTGATGCAGTTGAAACATACTCAAATGTTTGGAAGAAGAAAGTTTTATTTTCTACTTCATTAATTGCATCAACAAGAGTATTACTATTAGAAATAGTACCAGCTAAGCCAGTTAAACTACCTATATCTGATGCAAGATTGTTATAGGTATTTCTGAACTCTTCTAAAGTTTGATTTCTGTTTACTGTTCTAGACATTTTTGTTTACTAATCCTTTTAATAGAGATTTAATCTCCTCCATATCTTCTTTTAAACTATTTATCTCATCTCGCTGTGTTCGCATGATTTGTCTTCTTCTCATAGTGAGTCTATATTGTTCAACATCTGTATTGATAATTGCATGAGACTCTTCGTCTCTTACCAAATGTGAATGTCCTTCTACTTTTATACCCATTATGCTAATGCCATACACCTCAATGCAGATACAGCTGGAACTACACATGAGTTAGTTCCTTGACCTACTATCTTGACTGCAAATGCAGTAAATTCAGGTAAGTCTTCTGCAGTGTATTCGTATTCCTTAAAGTTTCTTTGGTCAACTTCGATTGCTCTATCAGGTGACCCGTCTGTATTAAAGAACTCAAATCCAATATCATCTAAAGGTGTGTTTTCGTCTGCCTTGATAATTTTGAACATGAATTTAAGGTCTGTGTTTGGTGGTCTAAAGTTGTCTGCAATAACTTTTAAGGTTGTTGCAGGCGTTTTAAGGTTAACTTTCCTTGTCACATATACAAATGCATTATTATCTCCTTCTGGCTCCGTAGAAGGCACATGAGTGACTCCTGCGGGTAAGGATTTACCACCTGTCGTTGCAAGTGCATTTGTACTTGCACCGTCAACTTTTAAGTTAGTTGAAGAATCAATGTTATTAATTCTATTTGCAATTGCAATTGCACCAACTGTACCAACATCTAATACTGGTGAAACAGTCGTACTTGCACTAAACATTTGTAATAGTAATCTGAATGACCTTACACTTGACATTTTGTTTGTTTCATTTATAGGTGAAGCAACTATGCCTGGGTTATCTATGTAAGAGTTATCATTCAATGTTATGAAGTTATTATTTGACCTTCTTGAATATGCACTATCACCTGTTGCAATATGTCCTTCGGGTGATTGTATTGCAGTTGTTTCTGTACTTGCAATAATTTTTGAAGAACCTGTTGATATTGAAGGAACCATAGTGTGTATAGTATCATAATAGAAGTTTCTACTTGATAACACATTGTCTCCACCACCAATTGTTGATTCTAATGCAGTATATCCACTTACGAATTTATTGGCTGCAATATAACTTGTCATATCAACTGCAACATTGAATGAGTCGATTCCAATTTCTGATATACCGTCTACGACATCAGTTCCATATGTGATTGTACTTGAACCACCAATTGCATCAACTGGGATACCACCTAATGTTTCACCTACAGTTGTCACATTGACTGTCAAATCAACAGTACCGTTTCCGTCTGTTGCATTATCAAAGTCTTGGAATGTTATATCGTCTCCAGCTGCATGTCCTTGGCCTGGGTCTTCAATTTCTACACTTGAAATTGCATTACTTGATATTACTACTTTTAATTTTAATCCTGTTCCTGAACCTGTTGAACTATCTTGAGTTCTTGCAGTATAAGTTCCGTCTGTTGCAGTTCCACTTCCTAGAGCTGCACTATCTACTTGTAATACAGAACCTACTCTGTCTCCTTTGACACCTGATATCTGAACATTTGAACTCTTATTATACATACCATGCATATAACTTGCAACCTTAACACTATTACTTCCTGCTGTAGTTGTTATAGGATTCTTTGCAAGTTTTTGATTTGGTAAATCTATATTTTCAAAGTATACACTTGCAGTTTTTGAAGTATCAAATTTTGCAATCTTCATGTTAAACTTCAAGTCGTCTGTTTGTTCTGCAGTCCATGTTGAAGCATTCTGTGATAAGAATAATGAACCTGCGTATGGTTGTCCTGAAATTGTTTCTCCAGTAATTAAATCTGCTTCACCCATTCTTGATATGAAACATTCGTAATCATTTGAGTTTGAATAAACTACAAAACAGTATTCCACTTTTTCGTTTACAAATACTGGTGAATCGAATGTAAATGTTGTTGCAGTCGAACCGTCTTGAGATATATTAATATCTGCTGGATTCTTTGTGACTGTAGAGAATGGTAATACAGTTTGGCCTGGATATCCATTCACCATGTTTCTAATTTCTACCGATACTGGCATGTGAGTTGATTTTGCTTGGAAGAACAGGTCTATCGAAGTCAACATCATTCCACCACTTGCCTCACAAATAAATGATTGTGCTAATGGGTCACCCCAACCTCTCTCCAGTCTTGAACTACCAAACCTGAAATCCTCTGCTATTTGAGGGAAAGGTATAGGTAATGCAGGCGGTTCTGGCGGTGCAATAGGTAAAGGTGTTGGTATTACTGGTGGTACAAAGATTGTAGGTGGTACAACATCTACTACAGTAGGTGGTGTTATTTCAACTACAGGTGGTGTTGTATCTACTGGGATATCAGGTGCTTGTGTATCTACCTGACCAACATTTAATCTTTCACCTCTTCTTTGTGATTGTCTTGTACCTGAAACTTGTTGAGTAATAACTCTACCATTTCTTGTAGAAGTAATTTCTGTTTGTGAACTTGACAATAATCCTTGAGCTTGGTATACTGCAGAACCAGTTGAAGGTGGATTCGACAAGTTGTAGAATGAAGAAGTGATTCTTAATTCTCTCATACCTGTTGGGAATCTCTGTGTATTATTATTAGGTAATTCGAAGTATCCTCTTAATCTTCCGTTTCCGTCTGATTTCAAGTTCGAAGTCACAGTTGTTCCACCGTCTACTGAATAATTTGCATTGAAAGGTCTTACATATTTGTCCACTCTAATTCCGTCAAAGAAGAAGAAGTGGTTTGTGCCTGGCTTCAAGTTAGTTGCATCTATCTCAATTGTTCTTGCTCTAATAAATGGAATAATTGATACAGATACTATTCTGTCATTTCTTGTTTCTACAAAGTCTTCTACTACAGAAGTTGTGACACCAGTTCTTGTTTGTATTTCAGGTGTTTCTGTAATCTCTCTTGTAATTTCTGTTCCAGCTTGCCATGTTCCACCCTGTAATGGGTCTCCATTCCATGAACCTGCTGAAGTTGATTGTACTTCTGATGATACAGTTGAAGGTTCTCCAACCCATGTTGTTTGCCATGAGTTCCAAACAGTTCCCAATGAGTTTCCAACTCCAGCTAGAACTGCATCGAAGTTTCCTTCTCTATTGATTCTAACATCAGGAAGTCTTTCTGTATCATTCCATATATCTGTTTCAGGTGTTAGTTTAACATTACCGATAAATGCAAAGACATGATATGGGTTAACATTAATGTGTCTTGAAGCAACCTTTTGGTCGACATATGATTGTTCTGTGTAAGGTAAGGTAATTAAGTCTCCAGTCTTCTGATAACTAGAAGAAGAACTTGTATTCAGTTGAATATCAAAGAACTGAGTAAAGGTCTGAGGTCTTAACATACCCATTTTTGTATCGATAGAACATTTATAATCAGGGTGATTAACATCACCAATCTTATGTCCTCTAAAGTTATCTACGAGGAATCCTGATTTGAATCTATCGAATCCGTCTGCATCTAATATTTGTGCAGATTGTGTATCTTTTTCTAATAGAGATAAAGAAGTAATTCTTTCTAGGTTAGTGACCCTGTTGTTAATCCTACCTATATCTTTCATCGTATATCTACGATGGTCAAATGTTCTTACTCTGATTTTATCTAAGTGTTTAGTGTAAGCTGGTATAAACAATTCGAACATTTCAATTGAATCGTCAATAGCTTTTGGTTTTGTTGGTGACAATGAAGGTGTTCCTGTTGATATATCAAACCTTCCGTCACTCAATAAGAATATCTTATCTATTCTTGAAGTATAGAATGAAATATCTCCTGTTGAAGATATTGTTGGTACTGGTGTATCTGTTGCAGCTGCACCTGTTCCGTTGAAATTTCTCTCAGCATAATCAAATGGGTCTTTGTTTCCTAATCCTGTTGAAATATTAAATGGTGTACTTGGATTAGGTGCATCACTTGATATATTACCTGTATATAATTGTCCTACACTTGGTCTAAAGTCTAATGCGTCTGATAATTCAAATTGACCATCAGGTTCTAAACCACCAAGGTCTACTTTGTTTGGAGAGTAGACTGGTATATCACCATAGTCAATATTACTATATGATTGCACATCATAGAACTCTCCACCAGCTGAAGTGAAGTAATCAAATACTATGAGTATTGAATTGTTTGGTGTTGGTTGGCCTGGCTTTAGTGTAATTTTACCAAAGTCATAAAAACCGTCTCTCTGACCATTGTCAAAGAAATATCTATCTGTAATATTATCTGAACCAGTTGTTAGGGTTCCGATTGTTCCACTTGCATTTGAAGTTTGTCCTACAACACTTTCTGTATCTGTAAATACAAGGTTGTTGGTGTAATAGAAAAATGTTGTACCACCATTTGCATACTTAATAATTCTTGCTCTTGCACCACTTGTTTGTCCAATAATGATTTCTTCGTTTACAAATGTTCCTGATGGACTTCCTAATACTGCACTTGGAGGTAATGGTGTAGAACCACCGATACCTTCATAGATACCTCTGACTGCAAAACAGTCTGAAACACCTAGTGTTATATCTTTATGATTGTATGCAGTTCCGTATTCAATACCTGAACCACTTGCAGCTGAAACTATTGCACATCTAGACCTTTTGATATTCTTTTGTCTTCTTGTAGGTTCATTTAATGTGACTGCATATGATACAATATAATCAACACCGTCTGCAGCTGAAGTTGCAAATTGAATTTGTTCAGTGTTTGCAGTTGGAGTTGTTTTACTTCCAGCAGTTGTGACTGGGTCTAATTCTAATCCTAGTGTATTTGCACCACCACTTGATTGACCATTTAAGTCATATACTGATAACTGGAAGTTATCTCTAGAAACTTGTAAGAAAGATTCGTTTGCATCTGTTGTGACTGTGACTTGACCACTTGAAGCAGAAATAATTTTTTGTTTTTTAACTGTTATATCATCAGGTGTATGTGTCTTGACATAATCTCTTGGCCATGAGAAGATAGCTGCAGTTTGGTCTTGGTCGAATACTTTTGTTCTTCTTCGAGTTAAATTACCACTACCAGCAGTAGCTGCATTTGCAGTTAATGTTGCAACAATATTACTTGTCACAGATGCAATAACTCTTTCATTACCAGCTCCGTCTACAACAATATCACCCTCTTTTAATTCTGCTCTGAATCTAGTTCCGAAACCATTTATAGTTGTACTACTTGTTGAAAGGGTGACTGTTCCTGTTAATGCATTATCTCCGTCTGCTATAACATCTGCAGTAAAGTCTGCAACATTGGCGTCTGCTCTTTCTTGTCCAATACCTCTTACACGGTCAATGTTATATGGTCTAACCTCGTTTGCAATACCTCTGTAGTTTTCACCTACGATTGTACAAGCAAAGTCTCCACTTCCTGTTGAAGTGACTGCTTCACCGTGTGCAAATTGACCGTTTACATCATGGACATATATTGCATTCGAATTATTATCATATGCAATAATACCTGTTGCACCACTTGTTCCACCTACAAGTTTATCTCCAGCATTTGCAGAACCAGTATGAGAACTGTATCCAATCTTTGTGAACATTTTCACATCGAATAAATATAGGTTTACTCCGTCCTCTGCATCTCCTGAATCGTCATGTGAGTCAACATATCTAACTCTTGCCAATCCGATATGGTCTCCTGAACCTAAACTTCCACCTGTTAGTGTGCTTGGGAATAGTTCACAAACTCCATGTGAATCTAATGCTTGAGCTCCTGATTCATTACCAAAATCAGGGAAACCAAAACAGTTTTGTACTTTAATATAGTTTCCTAATCTTGTTGGTGTTTTTGCACCTTTGATTTCTTTTACTTGTCTTGCTTTACTGATTGTTAAGTTTGTAGTACCAATCTTATCAATCTCATACCCTTTAACATATGCCTTGCCTGGCGATATTTGGAAAAGGAATTTGTTATCGTCACCACCTTGACTCTTGAGATAGAAACCTGCGTTTGTTGTATCGTCTAAATGTTCTCTGATATTATGTGTAAATTGTTGTGTAATAAAATCACCATTTGCATCGAATGTTCTTCGTGCAAGGGTGTTTTCTATTTCAGAATATAGTGGTCTTGTTTGTTTTAGTTCTATTATACCATTACTGACTCTAACTAATTCAATAAAGTTTGCATCTTCCGTGGAAGTCAATGCAATTTTTGAAAGTGTTAGTGTGAATTTAAATCTGTCAGCACCAGCTGCGTTTTCATTTGAAGTTCCCTGTGCATTATCATACAATGAAGAATCTTCTGCAGCTGATATTAATTCTTCTTTGATTGTTAAACCAACTCTATAAGAAGGTTTGGAATTATATTTCTCAAGAATTAATTCTTGTTTATCAACCTTACAGAAAAATCCTCTAATGAATACTACACCTTCGGATATGTTTGCAATTGAACACCTTCCTACTGGTGATTCGGAAGTTTGTTCTACTGTAAAGTCATTATTACTCGAAGTATCTTCTGATACAACACCTGCGTCTGTGAATCCACATTTAACAAGTGTTTCTCCTGCTTTGAATACTGATGAGTGGTCTGAATCTGTTCCTTGTCTTTCGAATCTAACAAAGAGTGTAAGTTTATCTGTAGTTGTTTCTGCAGCTGATGATATTACTTTTGCAACAACACCTGTAGTTTGACCAACTAAATGTTGACCATGATATGATTGTCTGTATGATTCTGCAGATGCATCACCACTTGAGTTTGGATTTTCTGTTTTTACTTTGACATAGTATAAATCAAAGTCGACATCAGACTGGGCTCCTGTGACAATAGAACCTTCTTCAAAGAAATGGTCACCGAATCTCTCTATCTGATTTTGTAAGATAGATTGGGATTGTGTTAACTCTCTTGCCTGTAAAGGTCTTCCAGCTCGGTATAAAACCTTTTGGAAGTTCTTAGACTCATCGTAGTCATCGTAATAGGGTGCTATATTTAAATCAGTCTTTTCTGCCATATTTTACTCTTATGTTGTTTAAGATGTAAATCAATTACATCTGTATAATCAGTTTAATATCTTCGATTTGGTCTGCAGCTCTTGTCACTGCACCTCTGTTCTCGACATACAAGATATTACCTGAGTATTTCACTATTTCAGGGAATGTACTATCTACAGCTGAAACTGTACCAATATTAGTTGAACCAACAAACACTGTGTCTGAGCCTGCAAAGTTTACATAACCACCAGCACTATTTGCTTGAGGGATATGTGAAACTATATTTCCTGATATAGAAACGACTCGTGATACTGCAACTCCTGAACCATCTGTACTTGCATCTTTAATAATATCGTCTACTGAAAGTCCTGATACAGAAGATAAAGTCATTTTATGATAAGCTGCATAGTTAGGGCCTGTTGCAACTGTTGTACCACTAGAGAATGGGTCTTGTACTAAACCTATTCTTCTAAAATCGTTATCGGTTGGGAAATCACCCGAACCTTCTGCAAACTCTAATCTAGAGTTTATCATGACCATGTTTCCACCTAGTTCTTCAACTGGGTTTGCACCATGACCGTATTGTGGTGAAATGATTGGTGTCACCACTGCACTTGTTGACGGAGTACCAATACCTGAGATACCGTCAATATCAATTGTAGCTCTCTTATAGTTAGAACCATTTGCTGTGACTGTCACATGAGAAATAGTTCCGTCTGATTTAGTGTGAACTGTACATACACCACTTGAACCGTCTCCTAAAATTGCAACACTTGTATATCCACTTGCATTATGAGTATAACCAGCTCCACCACTGACTACTTTAACATGAAGGATTCCACCGTCTATTGCATTGTTCTCAACTTGCCATTGTGAAGAAGAGTCGTCTGATACTCCTCCAAGTTCTGTTTGAGCTCCTATAGTTTTAACGGGCATGAAATCGGTTGTGACAAATTTAATTGTATCGGCAGCTGATACAGTATACATGTACTTCCAAAGATATCCTCGTCCAGTTCCAGCACCAGTATCAGAAGTTGATACTAAATCTGTTGCACTGGTTCCTGTTGGTTTTACAGTTGATGCAACGGTTGAACCATTATCGGCTCTTCCTGTTCTAATACATTTGTAAACATTGTACTCATCTGTAATAACATAGAAATTAGAGTCATATAAGTTAGTTGCACTTGAACCTGATGAGGTGTTAGTTGCACTAATAGTGTGGTCATACTCGTCATATGTTGTTCCACTTGTCCAATTCTTTCTTGAAACTGCATGAGTCACATCTGCAGAAGAAACTTTCTTCAATGCAACCATGTCTGAAAATGCATCCATGTTTTCACCAACAGAGTTTGCTGGTGTAGGGGGTGAAGTATCGTCTGTCCAAGGGAAAGACCTTCCTATGAACATGTAAGTTGAGGAAGCTGATTCTCCAAAGTCCTCAATGAATTGTTTAGCACTATGTGTTCTAAACTTTTCCGTTATAATTGCTGCCATTTTAATTCTCCGTTAATCTATAAGATTATTTATATACTATTTATAAAGAACTCAAAGTTGAATTCGTAATATTTGACGATTTTACTACAGAACTATATGTAATGTTAGTTCTTTTGAATGAGTGTTCGTCTAATTCACCCATTCTTATGTTTGGTAAGAGTGCATCGAAGTCTTCGATACTTAAACCACTCTCCTGTGAAGACTCAAGTAATACTGAACCGTATCCGTCCTCTAAAACTATATGGTCTTCTGCAGTGTTTGTGGTATCCTTTTCATCTGTCGTGTGTAAAACACTATCGTTATTCAACAAGTAATATGATATATCATAAACATTTTGAGTTGATATTTTATTTATGTCACCTATTGTAGTTCCTACTGGTCTATATGTTGTTAGTTTCTCTCCCTGCGTTCTCTCGTCTAGGATAACACCACCGTCCTCTAATACAAGTGTTTCACCAGCTTCTGTTGTATGGAAGAAGTTTGCAAGAGTTTGTACTCTTTCGGTGGCCATATATTCTATATTCTTTGCAGTGTAAGAACCTGATTCTAATTCTATTGCTTTATCTCCAACTGTATCACCAGCTTGGTTTGTAGTTGCACTTTCATATACGAAGGTTTCACCGAATCCCTCTCCTTGTCTTGCTTCAACTCTTAAATTAAATTCGTCTTCTTCTATAATAATTTTACTATGTCCGTCCTCTAATACAATAGCTTCTTCGTCAAAAGGTGGGTAAGAGGTTAAAATTATTCCTGACTCTGCCATTCTGTATAAATCTGCTCTTCTTTCGTATGGACTATGTGAAGGATTGTTTACCATGTCTATATTCAATGCAGTATCAGTATTCACATTTGAACCAACTGCAACTGCAATCTCTCCACCCATACCTGAGTGATTTAAACAATAGTAATATAATGTTGTAGGTGTGGAATCAGTTATAGTAAACTCAGAATGACCTCCTCCGTAGAAGTAATTACCAGTATCTTCATACTCTGCACCACCTCCGTGTCCTCCGTCTGCTGTAGTAGATAATCTTACTGGGTGACCACTTGGAGCTTCAAAATAATATGTGACTCCTGATTCAAATACTAATCGTTTTCTTCTTACCCCATTTACGACATATGCATTTTGACTTCCGTCATTCTCAACCGATACTGTTATACTTTCTCTTCTTGGATTTGTATCTTGTCTTGTTCTCTTTCTTAGTACATTATTTGCAACTGAATTTATCTGTATTATATTTTTATGACCCTGAGAGAATGTGAAAACATTTTCATTTCTACTTTGCTCTGCACCATTTGAATCTGCTCTGAAAATATGGTTGGCTCCGTCATATGCAAGTAATGTATGATTACTTGAAACTTGTTCATGAACTAATAATTCTGTTATCTTATGTGTTATTGCATTTACATCAGGTGAATCTTCTAATAATAGATTATCTAAATTTGAATAATGTGATATTTCAGAAGTAGGGTTGCCGTCCTCGTCTAATACATAAACTTCTGTTGAACTTTCTAAGATTAAATTAGATTCGTCATCTCTCAAAATACTATCTTCAAATTCTAAATCAAAATGATAAGTATCTTGCAACTGCATGATAATTGTTGGCATGAACTCGAATCTTTTCTTTTGACTTCCGTCTGCATTAACCTCTACACCAAAACTATTTCTAGGTACTCCATCTACCAAGACTTCGTCATGTGGGTTGATAAAGTTTTTAACTGCAACCTCACCAAAGAATATATGTCCAGCTGGGTGGACTAAATCCTTTACGATTGACCTCCATTTGTTAATCGACTCTCCAACCTTGACAATATAAGAGTGTGTCTGATAGAACTTACCGTCATGCAAGTTAGATGCAGATTCGTCTAATGTTGAATTAAGTGTGACTAATTGTCTTTCTATAATACCCTCACCACCAAGAAGTCCTCTGGCTTGGAAAGGATTAAATTTTAAACACTTAAATGTATCTGTACTGTTAAAGAGTATTTCTTCGTTATCTAAAAAATGACCATTCAAATTTGTAAATGTCAATACTCCTGTGTTTGGATTATGATTTACTACATTTCCAGTTGAACCTGTTATTCTTCCTGTAAAAGTCAAGTTAAAAGACAAGGTTGCAGTAGGTGTAGTAGTCAACATTTTAAATTGTGAAGTTGAATCTAAGACTTGGTTTTCTTTAAAATTATATCCTTGTTTTGATATGTTAACAGAGCCAACACCACCAATCTCATCTGAGTATGCAAGTAGTTTTGCACCTGTTCCACTGGAAACTTTTATTTGTGTAGCTGTTCTTGCAGTTGAAGAAGTACCACCTGTAATAACCTCTCCACCTGATTGATATGCATTTGAATCTGTATGTAGTCTTTTTACAACTAATCTACCATTCTCTGTATCCACTCTAACGATAGTTGAAGTTGCATTTGATGTTCCACCAGTGACAATCTCACCAACTTGATAACCTGATAGGTCGTCTAGATAAATATACCCGCCTGGAAAACATTGAGGTAATGAAGTATAACCTGAGCCTGGCGAAGTGATTGTCACATTTCTAATATGTGATTCTGTTGTGTTTAGTTGTATTCTATCTCCGTCTTCATATAAAATATTATTGAAGTCTGTATAGATTTCTACAACATGTCCAGCAGTCTGACCACTGGTAAATGTGACTCTATCATTTTTAAATGTAAAGTCTGTGTAGTGTACTTTTTCTACACCATTAACGAATACTCTAACTGAGTTATCGTTAAATATAATTCTTTTTCCGTTATCGTCTACTCCGTTGAAAAGAGTTTGTCCAGCTGTTGCAGTAATTTGAAACTGTCCAAAGTCAGTTTTGTTTTCTAAGATTGCAACATCTTCTATTGCACCGATAACAGCTTCAGCTGCATTACCGTCTGCACCTGAGTTATCAAATACAATAATATCTCCACCCTGATATCCTGTACCCCCATTCTCTATGAATACTTTCTCTACACCACCTTTTCGTAGACCGTCAATTCTTGCTTCTGCTTTAACTACATCTCTACCAGCTTTACCGTCATCGAAAATCATAACATCATTTAAGGAATACATTGAACCAAAACTTTCATGTTCGTTTAGTAATCCTCCTGAATATGATTCGTTATAATAATCTACATTATCTGCATTTGCAGAACCGTTTGCAGTTATTGTTGCAGTTATATCATCTGTAATGGTTGCAATAACATTTGTGTATTTTGTTCCTGAAACTGTATAAGAGATTGTATCACCCACTTTAAGTTCTGATAAGAATTTAGAACTTGCACCTACTACTGCAGTAGAACTTGTAGATAATGTCACATTACCTGTAAGTTGTGGACTCTCTAATAGTATTGTCTCGTTGTCTTCTTGTCCGATATAGATAGAAGACTCAGTTGTAAGTATATCTGATAATATACCTTTGACCCTTCCAGTGACCTTTGTTATTCCGTCTCTGTCTACTAATGTACAAGGGTGTTCTTGTAAGAATGTGCCGAAATGATTATCTGTTATTTCTACAGAATATTCTGCTCTTGAAGAATTTATTATAAAAACATTTTCAACAATCGATTCAGCTTTGATTGTGACACCGTCATCTTCATATTGGATAATTTTATCTGTTGCACTGGGAAGTGTATTGATATCGTCCATGACAACAGCAACTCTTCTCTTATGACTATGTCCTGATTCTGAAACTTGAATAGTTTCGTCTATGAGATATCTAATCTCTGCGTCTTGTCCGTACAATATACGGAGTAAGAATTCTAATGATTCTTTAGTACCTTTCTTTTGATAAAGGTCATTTATATTTTTAATCGTTAGTCTTGCGTCTTTTGTATCGTCTAAGTCTAACGAAGGTATGAAATCTTTTTGGAAGTAATCTAAAAACTCTTCTGTAGTTTTATCTACATCAGAATAATTTAATAATTGATTACTTGCAAGAACTGTATTATGTTTGAAGGATTTTACTTTACCAGTTTGACCACCTTGTCTACTTGTGACCGTTTCATTTTTATCGAAACCTTTACCACTTATAGTTTGGACATAGAATGTATTACCATTAATAACATTTATTTTTGCAACCGTTTTAGTTTTTGAACCGACAATGTATTCTCCTTTTGCAAAAGGACTTACACCACCTTCACCGATTATTCTTGAAGTTGCAGCGTCAGGTGCGTCTGGCAATGAAGTGGGTTCAACTAGAAGATAACCTTGGCCATCTTCCAGTTGAATCGAATCTAGCTCTCCTTGAGACTCAAGAGTTAATATCTCAGCCTCAAGGAATTCAAAGTATGCTTTTAAAAACTGCTCAAATACTGGTGCGTCTTCCTGTATAAAACTAGGAACTAGACTGGATATCCTATCGGATAACTTATCAATATTTACTGAGCCGTTTTGCATAATTTATTAAGCTATTGTTCCACCAATGTTAGATAGCAAGTTCCAACCACCCAACGCAGAACCTAACCACACGCAAATCATTGCGTCACCTTTATCGGTGAATGTGATATTTGTTCCGTTGTTGAAAGTTGAAGGAGTGACTACTACATCATGAGTTGACGCAGGGTCAGTCGCTATCACAACGATTTTGATTTCACCTAAATCACTTGAGTCAGGTAATGTTAATGCAAGGTTTCCACTGATTGAGTCAGCGTCAACTGCAATAATACCACCGTCAGCAATAGAACCTGATGCACTTACAGTGACAATGTCATCTATTGCAATGTGAGTTGGTATGTTTTCAAACAAAGAACCGATATTCAGTCTTTTGTTTACTGGAGTTCCACTAGGGTCGTCAACAACATGAAGTATATCAGTTGCACTAACCTCGGAACCGTTCATTACGGTCAAAGCCGTTATTTTCTTATCTGCCATTCTCTTTTCCTCCTATAATCCAATTGAATGGGAAACTACTCGGGGGACTCCCGACCACTTTATACATTTATTAATAACTACTGGTTGAGGTAGAAGTATACCCGACCCCAGCACTTGATTCACCACTTGCGATGGTGTCCACTTCAGCAGACACTTTAATATCGTCACTAGAGATATCAATTAAGTTCCCTCTTTCTGCAACGACATCATTACCCGAAGGTATGACTGTGAAGTCTATCGATGTATCAGCATTAACCGTTGAGGTCAATATGAAGGCATTGATAGTTATCAATCCAGTGGAATAGTTAACTGTTCCAGCTGCATTGTCCTTATAGATTCGAGTTGACCCTGATAGATAATACCTTCT
>Ga0163180_10000571_pt1 | contig 21419 bp, 12 predicted proteins | sample AtlANTMetagenome_2_FD_109647 | JGI IMG/M metagenome (GOLD analysis project Ga0163180, IMG submission 109647) | Marine eukaryotic phytoplankton communities from the Atlantic Ocean - Atlantic ANT 4 Metagenome | ecosystem: Environmental > Aquatic > Marine > Oceanic | place: North Atlantic Ocean...
TGTTGCCAGTTTTTATATTGTATACTTGATGTAGTAACTGTAATAGGATCTGCATTTACACTTACATCAACTAGTGGAGCTTCTGTGCTTAGCCAATCTTGGAAGTCATCGTCGCCTTTGTAACTTTTATTATTAAATTGATTTATACCAACTATGTAATCATCAGGATCCATTTTTGCTCCGAAATAATTTGTAAAATATATCTATAGGTAAAATTTTAGCAGTTAATAATTCTTGCGGATGATATCCATAAAGTTTTTCACCTGTTGTAAGTTGTCTTCTTGTGTTATGAGGTTGTCCCATATCCCTTTCAAACACTGTTTTACCACCATCTGGTGATTCATATATTTTATTTGGCATCCACAAACTCCGTGTCGTTACTAAACATAGTAAACCCACCTTCTTTTATTACTTGTAATATTGTGTTTACTCTACCAACAAGTTCATCTCTGTGTGAGATTAAGAAAATATTTTTGTTGCGTTCACGTTCAATTTTTTTGAGTACACTTAATGCACTGTCAACGCCATTTGTGTCCATGCCACTGTCTATAAGTTCATCTATAGCTAAGAAATTTATTGGAGTGTTCATACTTTCAAAAACATCTCTGAAAGCCCAACTCATCCCAAGTATTAATCTATTACGTTCACCTCTACTTAGATTATCAAAGTCCAAGTCTCTGCCTAGTTCTGTAATTTCAACTGTAAGATCAGGTTGAAATTGTACTTCATGTGGCAAACCTAGTTTGGTCAAATAATATGCTAGTCTACTGTTTAAATATTGCATGTTTTGTTCAATGATACGTTTACGTATAAAACTATCTTTGTTTGTTAAAAGTTTGTACAGAAAGTCTTGATGATCCTTGAGAATATTTAAATCATTCATTGATTCCCAACTTATTTCTTGCACACCAGTTTCTCTAAGTGTATCTATTTGTTCTTGATATGTATCATTATCACTTTGTATTCTAGTAACCTCAGTTTTCAAATTGTTTAATGTGTTTTGATGCTCAAGTGCTTGTTGTAGTGTATTGTAATGTGTAACTGGCATTTGACCTAACTCACCTAGTTCGTCAATTGCTTGTTGCCATTCTTTTTGTTGATCAACATTAGATAGCACTTGATTACGTGCTTCACCTAATTGATCTTCTTTGTCTCTGAGAATACTCACTTGTTTTTCGTCATGTATATCTTGCCCACAGCTATGGCATTTATGATCTTTAAGAGAAACAATTTCTTTCTCTAGTTTTCCTATTAGTTGATCTTGTTTGCGATTATCAGTTTCTATACTTTTAAACCATTTTTCAGCTTGATCTTTAAGATTTTTCTTTTCTAAATAATCATTTAGTAATGCATGATTATCTAGTTCAGTTTTAATATTAATTCTTTCTAATGTATCTATCTGTTGCTGTACACTTTGGACATCAGACGTTTGCTTATCTCGCCAAATTTTTTGTCTTCTTTCCAAATTAACGATACTTTCTTCAATCCTTTGATTTGCTTCTTCAACTGCCTTAATTCTATAGTCTTCTTCTTTAATTGCATCTCTAGTTAACCTTTGTTGTTCTTTGAGAACCTCTGCCTTTTCACTTAGCATGGTTATGCCTAATAGTTGTTCAATTATCGCACGTTGATCATTTGATCTCATGCTCAGAAAAGGTTCTGTGTATGTGTTTAATGCAACAATGTGTTTGAACATATCATGACTCATTCCAAACAATTTTTCTATTTGTGCTTGAGTCTGTCGATTTTCACCTTGTGCTTCATCTTCGTCAACATTTTGATCATTGACATAGTATTTAAGCACATTGGGCTTTCTGCCTCTTTCAATTCTATATTTGGTACCTTCTACAGCAAAATCTAGTGTAACCAACATTTGTTTGCTATTAGTTTTGTTTACTAAATTGTCTTTTCTTATATTAGTAAGTGCATTACCAAATATAGCATAACTTAGTGCATTAATAATTGTGGTCTTACCAGTGCCATTACGACTGCCGTCTCCACCTAAGTCTAAGTTATTACCTAGTACTAGTGTAAGTCCGTTATCGGTAAAACGCACAGCCTGTGTTACGTTACCAACACTCATAAAGTTTTTAATGGTAATATCTTTTAATGTTATCATAAGGAATTATATATGTTTACTAGAATTTTTTTATCAATCATATCGCTGTCTACAGCGTTTAAACTATTATACACTATTTGGTCTACATTTTCAACCTCAATATCGTCTACTACTCGCCAGTCTTGTGCATGTTCTTCTTTCTTACTTGGTATAAGTGCTATTTCTCTTACGTTATACTGTTGGCTAAATGTTTCTTTTATGAAACTTGCTTCTTCATAACTAATGGCAATATCTAATGTTGCTCTACAATAAGTTTTATCATTTAGTATAACATCAGGTTCGTCAATTAATCTACTCAATGGTACAGTTCTGTATCTTGGTCCATTAAAGTCGATATACTCGGGTGTGCTTCCCCAAACGAGTTTCATCATACCTCTATCGTCATCCCATGTATCAGCATAGTTATGACCAAACGGCGAACCTAAATAGTGTACGTTGCCTTTGTTTTGTCTTTTGTGAAAGTGTCCAGTAAACACGTATTCAGGACTAATCAAGTGTTCCGCATTAATACCGCCATGGTCTGGCATCTCTACCATTGCATTCATTTTAAAGTAAGGAAGTTCAAAGTGTCCAAACATATATCTACATTTTGTTTTCTGTAGTGTTTTCCACTCGTCTCCTACTAACCATGGTATAAGTGCTACATCATCTTTAACAAGTGCATCTTCTACTAGTGTAACATTTTCAAAAAGACCTGCATAAGGCAAACTATTGAGATCACGTTTTTCTCTATAATATAAATCGTGATTGCCCATAATCATATACACATGTTTAAATGCACGGCTAAGTTTGCCTACATTCTCTACACTGTGGTTAAGTGTGCTTACATTTACACTAGCTCTGTGATGATGCCAATCGCCGAGGAATATACAAGTTTCACAGTCTTTGCTTTGCTCAATAAACCAATCAACAAACTCTGTACAATCTCTATTGTGTTGTTTGCTATTGTTTTTATTTCCAAAGTGTATGTCTGTAAAGCATGCGGCTTTATTAAAAAATGTCATGAATTTCCACTTGTAGAAGTTATACTTCTATCATTGTAGCTTCTAATGTAGGTGTTGTCAACCTAAACGTTGAACCCGTGTTCTTTACGTTCTTTGTCTGACTGTTCGTCCCATTTAGCACGTTCTGCCATTTCATGTTCAATTTGTCTTGTCCAACTTGGCATTTGACCATTTTCTTGTAATAGGTCATCTCTGATATTTTGATTACGTTTTTCTAAGTTTAGTACTCTGGTAAAACTATTAGTAACGGCGGCTGTATAATATGCAAATGGATTTTGTGATTTAAGTTCATTGAACTGTAATCCAATTTGTGATAACTGTAATAGTGCATGACTACGCATTTCATCTACATAAGTATATCCACGCCAGTTACTACGCATACTATAACGTTCACATAATTTTATAAACATTTTAGCTAAATTATTGCTTATTGCTCCATGATTTACATTAAATTTTCCATTGTCAAACCCACCTTCCCAATGACTTCTTACAACTTCTTTTATTTCGTCATTTACATAAGCATAGTGTTTGAATGGTGGAAAATTACATTTTGCATGATGATCTGCTGTAGTTTTAGGTTTACTTTTTCTTCCTGGTTCCAATGGTACATGATCAAATGTCATTAATCTAAAGATTAAACTTTTTTCATCTATCGTATCAGGATCAATTTTATAACTTATCTGTTTTGGTTTTTGACTGCTTTTACCATTTGTATCTCGCCAGTCCCAATAAGCATTTTCATATGCTTCAACACTTAATTGTTGTGCTCTTGCTTCTTTAGCTAGTTGAATAAATTCTGGATTAGTGATATCTTCAATAGTTTCTACTATAACATCAAATCGACTGTAGTCGTCGTCTACTAAACTACAAAAACTTAATTTGCTTTTGTGTATTTCTTTTAACATGTCTTTGTTGTTTAAATAATTTTGTTTCCTCATGTAATAATTCCTTATTTGTTACAGTATAAGCTCAATAACTTTACTTGTCAATAACTACCCATATATTATTGCTATAAATAGTATTATAGGAGAACTTGATGAGATATGCTAATTTGACTGAAGATATAGCTAAAGATATCGCTGTGTTTTATGGTGGTAGATTTCAGCCTATGCATAAAGGTCATCACAAAGTTTATATGGATCTAGTAGAACAGTTTGGCTCTGCTAATGTATTTATCGCTACTACTGTGAGCAAAACTGCAACACCTGACCGCGATCCTTTTACATTTGATGAGAAAGCAATGATTGCTAATAAGATGTTTAACATACCTCAATCCAATATCTTAAACACTCAGCCTTATAGACCTGATGTAAAACTAACAGGAAAAAATCCTGATAATACAGCGGTAGTATTAGTATTCAGTGCTAAAGATGCAGGTAGGTTAAAGCGTGGAGGTTTTTTACGAGATTATAAATCTGGTGAAGATATGGTTCCAAGTGACCAAGGTGCTTACATACTAGAAGTAGGCATACAAGAAGGTGGTATGAGTGCTACTGATTTTAGAAGTGGAATGAAAAACGAAAGTTTAAATGAAAATCAAAAGATGATGATTTTTAGAGATTTTTTTGGTAGTGTTAATAAACAAGTATTTGATTTTATAAAGGATAGATTAAATGCCCGTGCTAGCTGATAATAGAGCAAGACTTGTACTTTCGCCTGGTGGACCGTCATTCTATTTTGATGGACCAGCTCAACCCTTACAAAGACATAGAGGAATACTTTTTCCTTACCAACCTGATATAACATATAGTCAAAGTGTAAATTATACGCCTTATGATTTGGTACATACAAATCAAACATACAATGCATACAGAAATACTCCAATGGCAAATATTCAAATGACAACACAGTTTGCGAGTGTAACAGACGAAGAAGCAAGATATACACTAGGAGTGTTACATTTCTTACGCAGTGTAAGTAAAATGTTTTTTGGAGAAAAAGATATTGCCAGAACACCTCAGTCAGGAACTCCTCCGCCTTTGCTAAGATTTAGTGCTTTTGGACATAGACAATTTAACAATCTACCTGTGGTACTAGAAAGTTTTAGTACTACATATGATAGTGGCGTAGATTTAAAAGAAATAGATGGAACACAAGTACCAGCAGTTATGAGTATCTTTATACAATTTTTTGTTCAACAAAATCCTGACAGACAAAAAAGAGTGTTTAGCACACATGACTTTGTAAATGGAAGTATGTATACTGAAGGATTTATTTAATGGCTACAGAATATAGTAATACAAGTAACTACAGTGCAACTAATCTAAACAAAAAATACTTAGAACTTTATAATCCTCCGTTGACTCAATCTCAGTTAGATGCCGACACTAGAACATTCACTATCACTTCAAGATATAATAGAAGACCAGACTTGCTTGCACATGAATTATATGGTAGTAGCAGGCTATGGTGGGTGTTTGTCCACTATAATAGAGATATACTAAAAGATCCAGTAATGGATTTTCAAACAGGAAAAATTTTAGAAGTACCAAAACAATTCAAATCATCAGGTATGAGATAATGACCACCTATACTAAGATCTTTGAACCTAACGTTTTAAATCATTATGATAATTTTACCTACAACTGGACTATGTACATGGTACATCCAGCTGAAGCTCATTTATTTGAAGGCGCTGTTAATCAAAATAGAGTCGTTATATTAGCTCAAACAGGCGTTGAAAGTGAAATCAATATTCAAAGTGTAGACCAAAGTCTTGTATTAGGCATGAAAAAAAACAAAGACCGTAATGGTATGGCTAATATGTTTACTTTAGATATCTTAGAACCTGGCGGAGCAACATTTTTTAATAGAATACTGTTAGCCGCTAAAAGACTAAACATAGAAAATCACTTGCATGCTTGTTATCTATTAGAATTAAGATTTAAAGGATATGACGAAACTGGAAATGTAATGAACGATCCTGCTGGACCATTTTATTATATGTGTTCAATGACAGCATTAAATTTTGATTATCGTGAAGGTGCAACACAATATAGAGCTGATCTAATAGAAACGCACACAGAAGCATTCAAACATATTAATTTACATGTAAAAGAACAATTAACAATTGAAGCCTCAACATTAGGAACTTTTCTAAGTAAGCTAGAAAAAAAGATACAAGACCAAGAAGATTTACAAACATCAAAAAATCGTGTGAAAGAATTTCCAGATCATTACAAATTTGGTTTCTCACAAGACACTGCACATTGGGCTAGTTGGACATTTGGATCACCTGGTGGTTCTGGTGATCCTAGATTATCAAATACTAGTGTAACAGCAAGTGGCGGAGGATTGGTTTTTACATTACCTCAAGGTACACAAATTAATACAGCAATTGTAGTTGCAATATTACATACAAAAAATATGCAAAAATTACCAACTGGAAAAGATGGATCTTTTCATAAAAAAGATGGCAAAGACGGCGAAGCAGATCCTTTGACATTCAAAGAGTTAAGCAGTTGGTTTGTATTTGAAACTAATACGATATTTGAAGTTTATGATCCTAAGGCAAAAAGATATGCTAAGACCATGGAATATAATATTAAAAAATATGTCATTCCAGAATTGAATCATGATAGTGTCAGTTATGACAAATTAATTAGTGATAATAATCTTCAAATTGAAAGAATGAAAGAAATAGTTAAAAATGGATTGCTACGAAAACGATTTGATTACACATATACAGGTCTTAACACAGAAGTTTTAAATTTAGATGTACAGCTGAATAACACATACTATCAATTACAAACTATTAACCATGGTCATTTATCCTCAATGAGGAGCAGTGCATTTAGTAGTTTACCTGCAGATCAACAAAACGTTGCACTCGAAAACAGTAGAATGGAAGAAATACAAGAAGAAATTACGGAAACTAAATCTGCAATTAGAAAAGCTCAAAACGATATAGAAAGATCAAAAAAGTTACAGACAGGAGAAAGTGAAGCTCTCGCTATTCCAGCAACCCAAGTATTAGCAGAAGCAAATGAACGATTAAGGTTACTCAAGGTAAAAGAAAGCGAACAGCTAAAGAAAAATCAAGAAGCATATAGAAACTTGAACAGAGCAAATCAGAAATTACCAGCAATTACTGAAAGGTATATAACTCAAAGTGAAGTTAGTGAAAGTAACAAATCGTTTAAAGATAGTAAACTTGATTTGTTATTGCCATTGACATATGAAATGGGTCCAGTAGATAGTACAGCTACACAAGGCCCAGACGATAATGAACCAGAAGCGGCTTTAATGTTAGGTGCTGTAGAACTTAACCTAAACAGTTTAGCAGATTTAGTGCAACAACAAATTAGCATCAGAGGAGATCCTTATTGGTTAGGTAGACCAAAAGGTTTTGAAGCAAAACTAGATAAGCGTCAAGCAAACTATACTAGAGGAGGATGTAATTATTTTCTTAATTTAAATTTTCCTACATATCCAGATTATCAAACTGGGTTAATGGACGTTTCTGAACAAAATTATGGTATAATTGGAATATACAGAGTCACAAGAGTAGATGCTAGATATGCAGATGGTCAATTTACAATGACCTTAGATGCATTTAGAGATATGAATACTAACTTGTCTTATGTTTATGATTTCTTGGCGGCAAACAGAATAGAACTAGATGAACAAAGAACACTAGAAAGTGAATATAAGAAAAAAGAAACTGATGAAACTGAAGATAACAGTGAAAACATTGAACAAGAAGATGGTCCAGGTCCAGACAAAGGCCCAGATGTAAACAATGGAGGTGCTTCGGGGAATGTAACTGAAAGCCAATCGGGCATAAGAGATCAGGCAATTACAAATGATCTTAAAGCTATATTATCAAATGCGGCAACTGAAACAGGACTGGATGTAGTAGTATACAGCGGAGGGCAACCTGAAAATGGTGTGCAAGGCGTTGACAGAACAGGTAGTAAAAGACATGATAACGGTAGAGCGGCAGATGTACATTTATTTGCTGGAACAGGATCTAGTAGAAGAAAACTATCATTGAATAATCCTGCTGATGTACCGTTAATACAATCATATCTATCAGCGGCAAAAAGATATGGAGCAACAGGAATAGGAGCAGGAAATGGCTATATGGGTAATGACGGATTTCATATTGACAATGCATTTCCTAATAATCCTGCTTATTGGGGAGGTCAATTAGACAATGGAACATTTAGATCCAGAAATGCCCCACCGTGGTTAAGAACAATAATGTTTGGATAATATAATGCAAAGACGTGGAACTAATAACATATCTAAATATAATTATGTAGATCCAATGGCAAAGAAGACCGGTGGATTTGGTGGATTTACTAGATATACAGGAATATTCATTGGCAAAGTAATTGAAATTGTAGATGATAGATATGAAGGATATTTGTATGTTGAATTAATCGGTGAACAACAAATGTCTGATCCGTTGAAAAAAGAAGAAAAGAAAAATTATGTTAGATGTAGGCGAATGGCGCCTTACGGAGGAAGTTATCAAGGAGAAGATCATGTTAGATCTTATGGCATAAGTGTTCATCCTCCTGCTCCGGGTACAGAAGTTTTAGTGCTTTTTACAGGCAAGGAACAAGAAGGTATTGTCGTTGGAATTTTACCTGATACAGGAAGAAATGCAAGTTATCCAGATCATGCAACTGGTTATATAGAAGGTGAAAGTAATACCGTAGGTGCAACATTTGATCATCAAGTTGGTACATCACAACAAAAAAATGAAAGAAAGCGTCATCCACTTGCAGGTGCAATAGCAAAACAAGGATTAGGTGTAGACAGTGTAAGAGGATTAAGCAGTAGTAGTGGTAGAAGAGAATCACCTAGTAATGTGTTTGGATTTAATACTCCAACAGGTCATAGTTTGGTATTAGATGATGGTACAGTTAAACCAAGTGATTTTAGTATTTCTCCCGACAATGAAAGACAAGCTGGTCAAAGTAATCTTGTAAGATTACGCAGTGCTGGAGGTGCTCAGATGCTGTTCAATGATACAGCTGGTATTGTATATGTTATAAATCAAGCAGGAAATAGCTGGGTCCAACTAAGTGCAGATGGTAAGATTGATATCTATAGCAGTGGTGATATAAGCATGCATACAGAAAATGATTTAAATTTTCATGTTGGTGGAGACTTTGCGTTAGATGCAGACAGTATTAATTTAAAAGCAAGAGGTAGCGATGGCTGTAAAATTGAAACAGCAACTGGCGAATTTAATTTACACTCAAACAAAGATATCAAACTTACAACTGATTTAAATTTACATTTAAAAGCAAGTGGAAATGCAAGAACTACTGCACAGTTGATAGATTTAAATGGACCATCAGCAACCGCGGCTACTAAAACTACAAACAATAATATAAGTGTAAACAGAACAGTAAAACAAAGTATTACTGGTAGAGTTCCAGAAGCTGAACCTTGGGGTGGACACAAAGAAGAACAAGGACCAGTACCAGTGGCGGCTAGTAGTAATATAGATCATAAAGGTAAGGATATTGATGTAAGTAGTATAATGACACCAAGTGGTTCAAGTGGTGGACAACTGCCTAGAGAACAAACTACACAAGTTGGTGGTTATGCCGCCTCTCCTACAAATGTAAATCCAAGAACAGGAAAGAGTTATCCAAGATGATTTTATTAACAACTATAGATAGAAAATATCAAACTGTTTGGGACGATTTTGTTGTGCAAGATCAAACAGTTTACAAAACAAAATTAAACTTGGATACACTAATTGCAAGTGAAAGTTGTAAATTAACTGCTCTAAACTTTAACAAATATATTGGATATGAAAATACAGGCTATGGTGAAGGAACTACAATTGAAGGTCTGACAGAACAGCAAGCCTATGATAAATGGTCAGAAGTATTCAATAACTATCAATCTATTGCAAAAAAACAACTAATTGCTAAAGATATTAAATCAATTAGCCAAAGTGTATATGATGGACTAGTTTTATATCATTGGGCTACTGGTAATTTATTTTATAGTGATGCAGGAGAAGGAAAGTACAATTTATTAGATTTTGTAATAAATGAAGATTATGATACTCTTGCAGATATGATTAGGCGTAACAAACTTAATAATGACAAATGTATAATAGCTTCTGCTGTATTGAGATTAGCAGATTATGGTAAAAATAAAAACAGAACTTGGATGCGTACAAACGGTATACATCATATGAGAGATCAAAATGAAAAAAATTTGTTAAATCAAGAGGAATTAGGCAGAGCAAGATTTGCATATTATGCAGAAACAAGAAAATTCTTACCATTTACCCCTGAAAGTGTACAGCGTAATATTGCAAAAAAGTATAATGCAACTATTGTAACGAAGAATTTTACATTTGATGGAACTACTAAGACATTTACATTAGATACAAATTTTAGTATGACACCTGTAGAAAAATTACAAGTTACACTAAATGGTTCTATATTAGATCATCTTTTTGATTTTACAGTAAGTGGACTAACTATAACAATATCAAAAACTATGACAGCCAATGATATTATTCAAACAATTGTAAGAATTTAAAATAGTAGCAGTTAATTTTGCCATAAATATTAGTATGACATATATCGGATATAGCACAGTTGATGGAGTTATTCAAAGTAAGACACTACAAGATAGTGACTTAGCTAAACGTGATTTACTAAATCATTTTAGTACACGTAGAGGCGAAAGAGTAATGAATCCTACTTTTGGTAGTATACTTCCTGAATTAGTTTTTGAACCATTGGATTTTACAACTGAATCTGCGGCTAAAGAAGATGTTAAAATAATAGTGAATAATGATCCTAGATGGAGAGTTTTAGAAACCCTGTTAAGTAAACCAACAGAACATAGCTTAGAAATTAAAGTTAGATTAGAGTATATTGAAACAGGTAAAGCAGAAGAATTATTATTAAATTATGTAGGTGAAGGATAATGGCACAAGGCGCAAGACAAAGCAGTTTATTTGCCGCTGAAGACTTTAGTGTAGTATACGAAAGTTTTAGCGAAGCAAACTTTCAAGCATATGATTTCGAAACTATAAGAAATAGTATGGTTGATTATATCAACAACAACTATCCAGAGAGTTATAACGATTGGATAAACTCAAGTGAATTTGTAAGTTTAATCGAACTTATGGCATTCTTAGGACATAACCTAGCATTTAGAGCTGATTTAGGACAAAGAGAAAATTATCTAAGCACAGTAGAACGTAGAGAAAGCGCCTTACGTATTGCTGATTTCTTAGGATATACACCTACTAGAAATGTTGTAGCGAATGGTTTTTTAAAAGTAGATAGTGTTAGAACTACTGAGTCTATATTTGATTCAAATGGTAATAGTTTAGCTAGTACTAGTGTACTTTTTGAAGATACAACTGATCCCAACAGCTATCAAAATTTTTTAACAATTATGAATGCTATCTTTCAAAGCAGTAGCCAATTTGGTTCTCCTTTTAGTAAAATAACTATCAATGGAGTAAGCAATGAAGTTTATAGAACTAATAGTACAAATAATATAGCAGTAAGAAATTTCTCAAATAATGTTAACAATCGATCAGTAAACTTTGGATTTTATAGTGTAAAAAGCACACCACAAAATACAATTATTGAAAAGAACCCAAATCCTTATGGTGTAGTAGATATTCTTTATAAAAATGATAACAGTGGTAATAGTAGTCCTAATACTGGATTCTTTGTTGGTTTCAAACAAGGTAACTTAGAATACAAAGATTTTAATATTACTAACGGTGTACCAAACATTGTCTTAGATATAAATGCAAAAAATGTTGCTAGCGGAAATGTATGGGTACAAACAATCGACGAAATTGGTCAGGTGTTAAAAGATTGGACTAGAGTAGATAAACTATTTGGTAATAGTGCATTGTTTAATAGCTTAAACAATTCAGTTAGAGACATTTATTCAATTGCAAGTAGAGAAAATGATCAAATTAGTATTGTATTTGGTGATGGTAATTTTGCAAATATTCCTAGAGGCAATGTCAGGGTTTGGTATAGAACTGGTTTAAATTCTAGTTACACACTTAATCCAGATAATTTTGGCACAGTAAATATGTCAATTGACTACATTGGTGTTGATGAAAACATATATACTGCAACTTTTAATATGAGTTTGAAAAGTAATGTAACAAATGCTAGCACAAGTGAAAGTTTAGAAAGTATAAAAGCAAATGCTCCTAGATTTTTTGCTACACAGGATAGAATGGTTACAGCAGATGATTACAGTATTTTTCCAACTACAGTAAATGAAAATATTTTAAAAATAAAAAGTATTAATAGAGTACACAGCGGACACAGTAGATTTAGAGATTTGTATGATCCTACTGCTACATATAATGATGCAACACAGTATACAGATGATGGTTACTTGTATGAAAATAATGTAACTCAAAGAAACTTAGTTACTTTGCCCTCTAGTTTAACAGGTGAACAAATTTACAAAACTTACATCAAACCTTTACTAGCAAATCAAGAAGTGAAAAATTTTTATTACAATAGACATGGCTACACAGCAAGTAGTTATAATAGCAATACAGATTTTAGTAATACAACCTCAGGTATTACTATTGTAAATTCAACAACAAACGATATTACAAATGTTTTTAGATGGAATCAAATAACTAAAGGTTCTAATGGTTGCAGTGGTTACTTTACTTACAATAGTGTCGTTCAACGAACTGACTTAACACAAACCAATAGTTTGAAAAAAGCAGGACTTAATAGTCTGGTAGAATTCATTAGCAGTCCTTACAAAATGGGTTACATTGGATCAATTACAGTAGTTAACGGAGGCACAGGTTATACTGGCACACCAACAATTACTATTTCTGGAGCAGGATCCGGGGCAACAGCCACAGCTACAGTTACCAATAATGTAATTACTGCAATTGCAGTAACAAATAGTGGAAGTGGTTATGATAGCGGAACAATAATTACAATTAGTGGTGGCGGTGGAAGTAATGCTACAGCAAGTGTAACAATCTCAGATGCACCTACAAAATGGGTAAAAGTTAATAGATTATATAAAAATGGACTAGGAGATGATGATAGCACAGGTACTCCAACTGGTATTGACAATGCAGGTAAAGGTGCAGTAGTGTTAAGTGGTATTATTGATAGTAGTGCTAGAGTAAAACGTATTGTACCTCAAATAGATATTGACCTTACTGATACAATAAAAACTTCTGTTATTTCAAAAATAGATGCAAAAAATAGTTTTGCACTAAGATATAACAGTGATTATCAACAATGGTATGTAATAGATAGTGCAGATATTCCAGCTAATACAACTACTTTGAATCAAGTAAGCAATTGGAGTAGACAGTATGAAGGTAATACAAGTAGCACTGGTATTGATAACAGTTGGATTATCAGAGTAAATTATAGTGCCACTGAATGGGAAATTTTGACACGAAAAACACAAATGATATTTGGAAGTACAAACAAATTAAAATTTAGTAATTTAAATTTTAACAGTACTTTTAGCAGTGAAACTCAAAAACCTTTGAGAGATTGTATAAAAGTTTTGAGTATAAATCCAAAAAGTGCTACAGATGGTGTAGCATTAGGAAAAGATTATAAATTTAATCTCTATGGTTATTTCATATACCAAGATGGTTATACTGATCCACATAACATAAGGCTTACATTGTCTGACCCAAATAATGATGATTATCCAACAAATCCTGAAAGTTTTTTAAATGTACTAAACGGACAAACTATAAAGTTAGGTACTAAAACTGTTGATGGTTTTTCATATACAACACAAGATGACAGTGGAGCAACTACAGTAAATGGTAAAGCAAACTTGCACACACAATATGATCGGATAAGTGATATAAACAATGTGATCGATCCAGCAATAACAAACATTGTTGATACATATGTATTGTTAAACAGTTATGATAGTTTGTTTAGGGCTTGGGCCGCATATGATGGTAGATCAGAAACAAAACCAAGTCCACCAAGTATAAGTGAGTTAACAAATTTATTTGAAAGTTTAGAAACTAAAAAAAGTATTAGTGACCAAGTAATATACAGACCAGTAAAGTATAAAATAATTTTTGGCGATTTGGCTAGTAGTGAATTACAAGCAAGGTTTAATGTTACCAGAACAAGTAATAGCACAATGAGTGCAACTGAAATAAAACAAAGGGTAATTAAACTTATTAATGATTATTTTGCTGTTGAGAATTGGGATTTTGGTGAAGATTTTTACTTCACTGAAATGGCGGCATACATTCATAATAATATGATCGGTGAAATAAGCCAGATAACTATTGCCCCAATAGGTAGTACAACAAACACACAAGAACTTTTTGAAATTAGTAGCAGTGGTGATGAACTATTTTTACCTGTTGTAAAAGCATCAAATATCACTGTTACAAATAGTATTGTAAGTAATAGTACTAGTTTAGCAGAAAGCACAGGCGTTAGTATTGTTGGTAGTAGTGGTGGTACAAGTCAAGGGAGCAGTTACTGATGAGCGAACGCAGTCCTAAATTTACTAAAGCACCTTTAATTACTCAACCAGGCCAAAGTTCAGAACATTTTGGCACAAGAGATGTTGTTAAATTTTTACCAGAAATTTTTCAAACACAAGTAAATAGACAATTTTTAGACACTACTATGGAGCAACTACTATCTAGTGGTAGTTTACAACCAATTAAAAATTATGTTGGACAACAATTTTTAAAAGATACAAATACAGACAATTATCTAATAGACGATCGCACAAATGATTCTTATCAATTTGCACCAGCACTAGTTAATAAAGATGATAGTAAAAATATTCAAGGTGCTTTACCTTATGATGATTTAGTAAACGCATTAAAATTTAATGAAGTAGATGTAAACAATCATAATAAAACTTTAAATGAAACTGGATATACGCTTGATTTGCCAATCAACTATGATATGTTTGTAAACTATCACAAGTACTTTTGGCTTGTTGATATTTTGCCTCCTTGTACAATCATTCCAACAAGTACAAATAAAATTGATATAGATACTATTGCAGGAGAAATACAATATACAACTCCTACATTACATACATCAAATACACTTGAATTACAAAACGGAATGCGTATAAGATTTGGTGCAATAGAAACCAGTATTACTCAAACAAATTCAGCAAATACTACATTTACATCAACAGGTACAGACTTTGCAAGTATTAAAGTTTATAATAATAATACATTAGTAGCATCAAGTCAATATTCAGTTGTTGCCTCAACAGGTGTTGTTACTTTTAATAGTGCTCCAGCTGTGAATGATGTGATTGTATTACGAGCATACAACGCAAGTAGCACTTCAAACAGCTATGACTTAGATTCAATTTATATTGTAGATGGAGTTGGAGATGAAAGAGGTATAAAACTAACAAAACAGTTTACAGCTAGCACAACTACTTTAAGTAGTTACAGCCAAAGAAATTGGGTAATAACTACCACTTATGATCCAGAACAAAACGGTGATGGATTTACTGGAGAATCTTTCTTTGATTTTAATTATAAAACTACACACAAATATAAAAATAGTAAAAGAGATTATGTAGTAGAGCAAAGATTGACCTCAGACCAAAGTGCATGGGCACGAAGTAACTTATGGATACATGAAGATATTGCTCAAACAGTTTTAACATTTAACAGTAAAGCTACAGCTGATTATCTAATAGACACATACAGAGCAGTTAGACCTATTATAGAATACAAACCAATGGTAAAGTATAATTTTGGTGTAAATCATATAGCTAATATAGATCACTTAATAGATGATAATATAGATCCAGCTACAACTATTGTTGGACAATCTACATATGAATGGACTATACCTGGTATCACTGCCAATTGGAGTAGTCAACAAGGATATCCTGCTGGTGCATTAGTAAAAGTAATAATTGGATCAAACACTACATATTGGCAGTGTATTGTTCAACATGCAGAACCTTTAAATCCAACACACGGTCAAAACAAAGCATTCTGGAAACAAATTGTTCCGCAAGCAATTAAAAATGAACAACTAATTTTATTTTTACAAAGTACAAACAACACATACAAAGATAAAATATTTAGAGTAGGTGGTGTTGGCTCTAGTATTACACTTACAGAAGTATTTGGAAGCAGTAGTACAGCATTGAACACAGATGACAAAATAACAATTCTAAATGGCCATAACACAACTGAATTTGGAGACACAAATGAAGCAACTGAACCATACTCTGGTAGTGACTGGCATTGGAACGGAACAAGTTGGATTTATAGTCAACAAAAAACACATCGCAGTGCAGGATTATTAGTTGATCTTTATGACATTACAGATACTACATTAACTGATAGTACAAAATATCCAAATTCAACTTTTGTTGGAGGATATATTTTTAACTATAAGACAAATTCTAACAATGCATCAGACGAAGCATTAGGTTTTGGTGTTGATTATGCCGATTATGGAAATAATCCTGGCATAAATTTTATAATAGATTTTATTAACAAAAAATATACCTATACAGTGAGTAGTCTGACCAGTGATAGAAGTGTAACAAAAAATATACCTGGTTTTTACTATTACAAGGTATTAAACAGAGATGGCACATATGGTGATGGACATAATGGTTGGATAGAAGTACGAGAATCACAACCTGTAAAAAGAGTGATTAGAAAAACTATTACTAAACAAAATGCATCAAGTACACTGACATTTGACTTAGGGCATAATGCATTTAATAATGACCGCTATTATACTTTTACAAGAAGCAGAGAACAAAAGTATTTGGGTACACCACAAGCATATATTGCTGAAAAATTATCAGTAACAAGTCAGTCTAGCAGTTCTTTAACAAATAGAATAAAAAATGTAGGTGGCAAACTACCAACTTTGTTTTTCAGTAAAAATACTACATATACAATACAAACTCAATTTGATCAAAATAAGTTAGATTTTGTTAACTTAGATGGTACAGCAATTGGAAGTGGTATTACAAGAAACGCAGGTTCAGGAGATGTTTTTACACTTGCAATTGGTAATCCAACAGTGAATGCTATAAAGTACAAGTATACTGGATCATATGCAAATGATTACGGATTAATTTATTTTAACACCGTTACGAATGACACCAACATACGAGTTTTCGTTAATAGATCAGAAGTAACTAATTATAGTACTAGTGGTAATATTTTAACAATAAATGGTGCATTAACAGTAGATGATATATATGAAGTTGAATATTTTACTGATGCTGATTATAGTCTAACCGCTGAAGGAACACAACTTCCTAGTGATACTCAGACACTTAACCCACAAAATTTAAATTTTGATAAAATAAGTTTTGCTGATTTACTTGAACATATGAAGCAACAAATGACTAGTATACCTGGTTTTACAGGCAGTTTTTTTGGTACAAATAACTATAATAAAATTCCACATGTTCATCAATTCAATGGTACAATAAGAAAACAACCTTATAGTACAGAATTAGTAAGTCAGTTGCTAATGGATACTGATACTAACCCTTACGGTGCTATAAAATATAGTGCCGCACAATATAGCATATTTTTGAAAAAATTTAAGTTAAAAGTTGCACAATTACACAAAACTTTAGATATTGAATTACCAGTACATACTCTTGTTGACAGAGCTCTTGAAGCATTATTTGTTGGTAAAAATAAAAATACAGTATTTGCACACAGTGATATGGCAATGTATAGAGATTATGATAGTGCTGATTATGGATGGGTAAGCGGAACAACTCCTGTTTTTAATATTCCAAGAAGTGTTAATACATATGACGATACAAAAAATCATGTACAAGTATGGGTACAAGATGATGACGGTGCAGGTAACCTACGTTGGAGACCTTTGCTTAAAGATACTGATTATACAATTGCTAGTAACAAAGTTACTATTTCAGTTCCTCCAACTTTTCCTAGTGGAGGTCAAGCTAAAGTACATATAAGATGGTATAAGAGAGAAAGCGTAAGTTTTGTTCCACCGAGTGCAGTAAAGCTAGGTTTATGTAACAGTTATATACCAGAACTACGTAATGACTACAGCAAAGATAGTACAAGTACAGCTTCTGATAATGTAATTATAGCACATGATGGTAGTGTACATGTACGTAATAGCACAGAACTGTATGATAGAAACAAAGCAACGTTTGATCCAGTTGATGGAGCATTATGGGATTTAGAATGCAGAATCTATAATAATTTAAGACATGATAGAATGAATGATGTCAATAACTTATCAGTCTATCAACCAAATGCAAATCGTGCAAATGTTTATACTTGGTCAAAATATCAAGATACACTTAAAAGTGAATTTAACAAATGGAAAACACAAAATAACAAAACTGAGTTAAGCAGTGATACATATTATAGCGGTTCTGATAAATTTACATGGAACTACAATAGTGTTACACCAAACATAGGTGGGTGGAGAGGTATATATCATTATTACTTTAATACAGATAGACCACATACACATCCTTGGGAAATGTTAGGTCATAATAAGAAACCAACTTGGTGGGACGGAAATTACAGTTGGACAGATGCTACAAAGCGAACCGCATTAATTACAGCATTAAAGTATGGACATGTAAACGATCCATCATTGATTGAAGATTATGATATAAATTATAGCTATAATAACTTTGATTGGTCTACAAATACGCTAGTTACTAACAGTGCAGTATTAAATGATCCAGTCACTGCAGGTGTTGTAACTTCACCAGCTGACCCTGCAAAAGATTTTGTATTTGGAGACTGGGGACCTATAGAAGCAGAATGGAGACGTAGTGCTGAATATAAGACTCAAAGTTTTCTAGCATTACTCAAATCTAGACCATTGATAGCAACTAATAATTATTTTGATGCAAATGAGAGAAAAGTTACAAACGTAAGTACTTTTAGTAAGACTCAAATATATAACCAAACAACAAGTGAATTGACCAGTTGGATACATCATTTGTTAAGCACAAATACACAAACAGGAAAAATATTAGAAAGCGTAAGAATTGTAAACAGTGGCACCGGATTTAATTCTGCTCCAGTAATTACTATTCATGATAACTTTGGACAAGATGCTGAAGTTGAAGCGTTTATTTCAGGTGGTATTATTGAAAGCGTGAGTGTTATAAATCCTGGTAAAAATTATTATAACAAGCCAACATTAACAGTAAATCCGATGACTAAAGGAGCAATACTAGAACCAATCTTAGCTGATAATGCAAAACGTTATTTTATAGGAATGCAAAATAGTATTATTGATTTTGCAAAACACAATAACACAACTATTGTAGAACTTCAGGATAGATTTGAAAACATGACTTATCAACCTGTGATTAAGGCAGGTGGTTTTGTAAATAGTAATCAAAAATTTATCTTAGAAAGCAGTCAAGATAAAGGAAGAGTCTTTATACCAGAAGAAAACTTTAAAACTATTTTGTACACAAACAATCCAAATACTGAATATTTTTATGGTGGTATAAAAGTAGACAAAGTATCAAATGGATATAGTATAAGTGGATTTGATAATAGTAAATCACTTTTTACATACACCAGACCTTTAACAAATGCAAATAGAATTAGTGTAGTTGTTGGAACAATAGAAGTTTTTAGATATACAGAATTTGAAAATACAACAACAAATTTAGATTATAATACTGTAATATCAAGTTTACAAGAAGTGTATGAATTTATATTAGGTTATGGCAACTATCTAAATACACTAGGATTTACACAAAGCTGGCAAAGTGTAGCAAACAATTTTGTTACATGGGCTAGTAGTAGCAGTACAGTTACCCATAAAATTATTCCAGATGATAGTAAAATTACAATACAGGATAATACAGAAGGGTATTTTGATAGCGTAGAAAACAGATACGATGGAATCTATAATATCAATGACAGTAACGGAAATCAAGTATTAAGTAATAGACTAATAATTGACCGAAACATCTTAGACATTGAAAAGGAAAGTATATTCAGTGTTAAAGATAGTACTATAGATGAGATATATGGATTACGTTTATATAAAACAAAAGTTGAACATATAATTATTTTTGATAATACTACAAATTTTGATGATATCGTATACAATCCTGCCATAGGACAACGACATATGAGAATTGTGTGGCAAGGAAGTAGAACTAAAAATTGGAATGGAAGATTTTTTACCCCAGGATATATTATCTCAGATAATACTATATTACCAAACTTTGACACAGTAGCAAAAGAAGTAGACCAGTATACTGGTGACACTAACACATTATCTAATAGACAAATTAGTAATGTTGCTAGATTTAACATAGGATATAATAAGCCAAGTTGGGCAGATAACTTAGATATAGACGATGATACATTATTTAATTTTGTACAAGGCACTAGAAAGTACAGTGGTACAAAATATGCAGTTGATGCTTTTGCAAGGAACAAAGGTTTATTTGACTCTGACACCACTATTGATCTACATGAAGAATGGGCTATTAGAACAAATGACTTTGGTGATACTAGACCTAGAGATACTTTAGAATTTCAAATTACTCCAGAGCTACTAACTACAAGTCCACAACCTATTAGATTTACAGCAGGAGAAAAAAATGATGTACTAACAGATCTTGCAATAGATGTTGATAGTAATAGTCCGTTATTGGTAACTGGTACGCCTGGAAGTAATTTTACAACAAGAAATACAAAAATATATTCAAACACTAGTATAACTCAAGAAGATGATTTTAAAAATGATTTTATTAATAGTGGGTTACCACTTACAACAGAAACTAACTATAGAGTTATAAACAGAGAAGACATGCTAGCATTTCCTGAAGCAACAAAATCTGTTTATGATTTTAGTGGAGATTGGAGAGATGTATTACCTTGGAAGTCATCACAAAGTTACAAGTTCAACGAAAAAGTTATGTATCAAGGACGCAGTTGGGCAATGCTTGACCCTGATGGTAGTAGTGGATTAACAACCAGTAGAGAAGCAATTGAAGTTGTAGGAACAATTACACTTCCAAGTGTGGCTTCGACAGGAGGCACTTTAATATTAGATGGTAATACAATCTCACTTACTAAAACACAAACAACTACTGCTTTGAATGTTATTCAAAAAATTGGTACACAAGATATTGTTTCATCTAATGTAGTCACTCATGGTAGTACTTTAATATTAGGACAAACTAGTGCATTGGCTTCTACTGTTACATTTAGCAATCCAACAAATACTACTACATACAGTAGTATTGTAAAGACTGGCACAGTTAATAATCCAAGTTTTATTGGTAGTGCAACCAAA
>Ga0163180_10000572_pt1 | contig 21405 bp, 31 predicted proteins | sample AtlANTMetagenome_2_FD_109647 | JGI IMG/M metagenome (GOLD analysis project Ga0163180, IMG submission 109647) | Marine eukaryotic phytoplankton communities from the Atlantic Ocean - Atlantic ANT 4 Metagenome | ecosystem: Environmental > Aquatic > Marine > Oceanic | place: North Atlantic Ocean...
CTGGCACCTCTCCGTAAAGACTTAGTGCCTCCAATCAGGCCGCCTATAACGGTAGGAAGCAGCACAGCACCGCCAACTACGCCACCGGCGGTAGATACCCCCCTCCGCAAAGCATGCTTCTTCTCAGACTCTTTACGCTGCTGAGCTCTACGCCCATACTCGGTAGTCTTAATACCAAAAGGATCGATACCTCCTACGAAGTCTTTAGCTAAAGAATGTCCTTTCTGCGTAGGCATTAGGAGGCTCCGAAAAGTCTAGATGCGGGGGCTTCTTGCTTGGCCCTCTGTTTTGTATTGTACTCCGCTCGCCTAGATAAAACCTCTCTAAGCTGTTTATTTGTACGCTCTTTCTTAGCAGCTGTGGTGTACACCCACTGACCTACGCTCTTTTCTTTCTGCTTCTGGAACGTAATCTTCTGCCAAAAGTTTCGGGGGATTACTGAGACATATCTCTTTACTGCTACTCGGCGCTTTTCCTTGGGTCTGTGCGAAAGCCCTTTGGCCCTCACGCCCCGAGCCTCTGCTTGAGAGATTCTTTCCGGGTTGTAGTGGCCGTCCGCAAGCTGAACCATAGTAGTGTTGCCGAGAGATAGTCCTTCAGCTCCCGCGCCAGTAATGAGGATTACTTTGTTCTTACCATCTTGGTAGTCTTTTACTGCCTGCTGGCGTGATGCTTCAGTGACGCCTTTATTACCCTTTCCTGAGAATACTCCGTACGGGATGCCCCTAGCTTTCAGTCCTGCCTCAATTACATCAACCCCGCCTTTAACGAGGTTGGAGTACATGATGATCTGAGCGTCTGGAGTATCTTGTATGTGTGCCTGCGCATCATCCAAGAGCCGCTTAACCTTAGGCGTGGCTTCCGCTGCTTGGGCCAAAGTCATATTCGGTATGTGAGTATGCAAGCTATTCGAAACCTGGCGTGCCCTCATTAGCTTAGTAAAGACGTTCAACGCCTCTTTCTGCTCGACGGGTATGCCCTCAGCTATTTTTGCTCTGACTTTAGGGTCAATGCCCTTCATTGACATTCTGTACGCAGACATCTGATCCTTAGACATGTCCACTTCTACAGTCTCTACGTCCTTAGCAGGCTTCTTATCTGCGTCTAGATCCTCTAAGTAATGTACAGATTTGCCTAGGAGAGCTTCGAGCTCAGGCTGACGAATCATCCTCTTTTCGTAAGTCTTCCCACCGAATACCCCTCTCTGCCGTGTTTGCTGCTTTCTGGTGTACCGAGTCTTAAATTTCTTCTTATCTCGGATAACTTCGGGAGCTTTATCTCCCGCAGCAATATCAATAAGGGGGGCTATGTCGGAAGGATCATTCTGTGAGATAGACGCCGTAAGACCTAAGAAACGTGGGACTACTTCACTAGCCCTTCGCATAGCCTTGAAGGTCTTACCGCCCGGATTACCAGCACGGTGGAATTCATCAGCAATAATAGTATCGGGCAGATAGTTCTGTAAGAACGCATCTGGGTTGTTCCTAAAAGCTGAGTACGAAGTAATTACATACTCCGCATCGTCAGGAATCTCTTGGTTGGGATTTGTTACGATCACTCCTTTAGAGTCCGTAAACTTATTTACGCCCTTTTCTAAAAAGTTTCCCCTTAGCCCCGCAGGAGCAACAACAAGCGCCCTAGCGGCCTTACCTGTCTTCTTTAGGTCTTCGAATGCAGCAATACTGGAGATTGTCTTTCCAGTACCAGTTCCATGAGCTGCGATAATACCGCCACCATCTGGTATCGCCTGCACTGCTTTTACAAAGTCTGCCTGGTGTGGGTATAGCTTAACGAAGTCTTTTAGCTTGCTCTTACCTCTACGGACCCAAGTGCGGCCAAACTGAGGAGATCCATCCGGACCTTTACCCTTCCAACCTTCCGGCAAATTTCTCCAATGCCCATCAGAAGATCCTCCTGTGGGTGCGGATGCCGAAAGTTTTTGGAACCACCGTAGGCTCATCCTTTTAGTCCTCGATACTTAAGGCTATTTAGATAGGCATCTACCTGCGACTGACGAGCCTGTACTTCTACATCTATCTCATAACTTATATCTTCGTCGCCAGCGCTTATGGTGTAGGCTTGTGGCGTAGGCTCCATTACCCACTCGCCTTCAGGAGCAACACACAGCTCCTCTGGATCATCGATAAGAGGGGCGAAAGATTCTACAGCGGGCTTCCACACCCGCTCGTTAACAGTCCTATACGCAGTACGGTTGTTTTTAGAGTCATACTTTAAGTTAGCAGCCTTGCCCATATCGATTGCATGCTCCATAAATCCCGCAACCGGTCGAACAAAGCCATCTGCAGAGTTTTGCTGTAGATCTTGGTATAGGCCACTTGGCATATCAGTACTGACGTCGGGGAAGCCCATCCAGGATGTATCACCAGCATTAAACCCAAGTATGTCCACTAAGTTCGCCTTGGGTCTGTGGGTATAGTTGGCAGTCCAGTCACTAAGGTTAGCTCCTATATTAACTGCGCTGCTGTACTCCATAAACATAAGATCTACGGAGTTAGCTACAGTTCTAGCCTCGAAGATATCCCCAGTAAGAGTACCGTACTCTCCCTGAAGCTCCGCGTGTAGATCAACGATAGACCCAGTACCTAACAGAGGCTCATAGACACTTCCGCCTATGTTTCCTACAGAGTATCGTGGATCAAAGAAGCTCGGCTTACTTCCCTCCCCATCGGGATCTAGGTCACCAAACACGATGTCTTCTAGGGACCGATTCTGCCGATCAAAATCTATGTCTTCATCATGCTCTCTTACCGCAGTAAGAGTTAGCTGAGTCGTTCCTCCCATCTGATTTATCGTATGTGTCAACCCACTAATATACGCTACGAAGTGCTTACTACCTCTATCAAAAATCACGGTAGAATGCCCCGGAACTAAATTCGGAGAGAACTTCAAGCGGAGATTACCATGTCTTGCTCCAAAACGTACCCGCCAAAATAGATAATCGGAGAAGAAGGATAGGTATGCGCGGCGGGCCTGCTTACTCGTGTAGCGGCCCATTACGCCGTCGTTACCCCAATAAATTGTGGGACCTACATAAAATTCATGAGGCAACTCTACCGTATGCAATCGGGCTAAGTACCCCCCAGTACTCCCCCTATCCATAAGAGCAGAGAACGAATCAAAGTCTGGGGCATATAGCCGATCACTCAGTCGCCTAGGGAGCACAGTTCTCCTAGTCCCCGGATGTATTGTACGGCCCTCAGCAGTAGTGGCGGTACCCGTAGTTGTATATGATCTAGGCTGGAGTAAATCCTCAGTGCGTAGGAGAGACCTGGTGGGCTCTCGAGTAAACTGCCTTGAGTATGAGAAGCTCTCGTACATATGAGGGAAAATCATATTACAAGTAGGTGGAGGAAAAAACTGCGAGTCAGGCTTAAAGATGACGTAGTTTAAGCCGGCATTTTTCCAATCCGCGTACTCATTCACCATAGTGCCAAGGGTGTCTGCTAGGCTACCAGAGTTGGCTTGCGTAGAATGCAGACCTATATGAGCTCCGTCGGGGTCAAACTTAGGGCACGGTATAGTACAGTACGTATATAAAATAGGAGCACACAGAAGATCGATCATCTGTCGTGCGCTTATTAGACCCTGCTGCTCACCTATCCGTTCTTTTAGAAATGTCTTAAACTTATTTAGTCTGACAAGATTAGATGAGCTTAGATCTCCATCTAAGTTAGCGATGATGTCGCATATCCTAAGCCTATTAAATTGCCGGGCATACCAAAGGTTCCCAGCAAAGAACAGCTCCCTTACGGTTCTTTGGATTCCTGCAGCAAGGTTCATATCCCCGTTTACAGTGGATGAGGTGAACCAGTTTTCTATATTTCCTGTAAGGTCTCTAGCAGTTGCTGTGTTCGAGGACTGCTCTCTCATATTCACGCCTAAAAAAGCGTTTTCTATTTGAGCTAAGCCGCCTCGCTTATAGTTTGTCCCGTGCTGCTTTATGCAATCTAGAAGCTCTGTAGGGTCTGCACACGTAAGTATCCCTTGCCTCTGACTTGCATTTTTAGAGAACCCGATGCCAATCATAGTCCCCATAAAAAGCAACTTCCAGTTGCGGGGGTCGTTTGGGCCTGACCAAGATGCGGAACTGCTCTCTCCGTAGCGGAAACTACCAGACCCTTCCCCAGAAGTGACCGCGCCTCTACCCTCATCGCCGCTATTAAAATAGTACAAAGATACAAACGCTCTCGGCTCTATCTCCCATAGCCGATTAGTAGCGATTACTTGTATTTCTGCTGTCGCGGGCGCGCCTGGAGCAAAGGACACCGAAGCCCCAATCACGGGGATCTCTTTGCCTTCTATAAAAAGGCGTAGTGATAGCCTCCCAGCATCCATTAGCTCCCCGAATACTCATCGTTTATAACGCCGCAGAAGTTAGCTATCCCAGACCCCAATGCAGCTGTTATTCCATCTGTATTACTATCTCTACTATTTAGGGAGAGCTTGTCAGACTTCCTATGGTACGCAAGAGTAGCAGTTGTCCTATCTACATCATTCTCTTGCATATACTTCTGGATTGCTATTTCTTTGAGACCGTCTTCTACGTCAAAGTCCTGCCTAAGCGTATTCCCTGTACCACTAAGCCAATGCGCAGAGCGCTCATAGTCAATGGCTGCGGGGGCGGTAGATCCTTCTGGCGACATGGTAACTAACTGCCCGCTCGCATCAAATTTGTGCCTGGCTCCAGTTTCTTCTGTGGATGTCATATACTCACCAAAGGCGCCGCTCAGTGCCATGGGACCTAAAACATCCTGCTGTGGGTATACGCGTGCGTCGTTACTGCTCTGTACATAACTCTGATTATTAGCGCTTAAGTCGGTATAGCTAGCTACCAGTACCTGAAAAGAAAAAGGAACAACGTAGGGACTATCTTGGCTCATCTCGATACCTGTAGAAACTACGTACCCCCCTACTACTACGTCATCAAAACCAATGAATACTCGAGACCTACTCTCAACACATCTCGTACCTCTGAGAAACAAATCATAGTTTCGGAGCCACTCGTTCTTCCAGTTAAAATCCTGGGTATTGATGAGCATTCCAGTAAAGGTAATAAACTGAGCTCTTTGGCCGAAGAAGAACGCATATTCTGCGCCAAACGTCTCAATTATTTGAGTCTTTTCCTGCCTCTGGATTGAAGCAGAGTGGAGAATAAAGTTGTGATTAAAGTTAGAGTATCCAACGTTTCCTTGGTTTCCTTGAGAGGGTTGAGCACTGGAGTCTAAGATACTAACGGGCTTCATATTCCCCGAAGGATCTACCGATTGGAGGCTAATATAAGCAAACGTGTTTGGCTTAGGAGTTATCCCCAGTAGCGGTCTGCGAACATTAGCGTCCGATCCCTCGAAGTGCTTACCTCTCATGTCGGACATGCCCTCTACAAAGGGGTCTTTTTCTAGGAGCATAATGGCCATTAGCTACTGGTCTCCTTTAGCGGGAATAGTACTTCGTCTCGGACAGCTTTAGTAATAACAGGAGTAGAGTTAGAAATCCCCGAATACTTAGCTGCGTACTCACCCTTCATTAAGTAAAGAACTAGCCTCTCAGGACTAACTTCATCAAGCACAGTAGCGGTTACTAGGCCACCCCCTGCTATAATCTTAGACTCAGATAGCTTTGCCATTGTTTACCTCTACTTCCTCAAAGTTGACGTCAATGAGGCCGTAATAGACAGCATAGAATCCGTCTGACGTGACTGTGACAGCGTGCGGATGACTCTCAAGGAGATCTTGAGCCATTGTTCCAAAGTAGGTGGTACCAGTAGGATCTCCTCGGTACTGGAACGTATATGTTGGAATACCCGACTCTGACGCCCCTACACGCTGGATATTTGTCTTGAGATTAATATCAGAGTCAGATGGCGATTCGCCAGGCGGCCCGCCCATACGCTCAGCTGCGATCATTAAGTTGTGCCCAGCCGTCTCAAGAATGGTCGCAGACTGTAGCATGTTGGTTGCTGCGTCACCCTGCTGCTCAGCTGTGGTTACTAGGGTCTGATCAAGGCTTTGGCCAAGGGCTTCAAAAATAATTCTAAGCTGTTCCTCTCTTCCACCGCCTCCTTCTTGTCCTGCCGCTTGGAGATTAGAGATAGTTTGATCAACATCTAAATCATCTCTACCCCTAGTCCTGAGTAGAGTTCTAGCATCCCCAATCTGATCGGCGGTGGCGCCCGGACTTGCGATCTCTAAGAGCGTGTCCATCATACGAGTGGTTTCTGCAGCACGGGATTGGCCGACAGCCTGCGAGTACCTCTGCATTTCCAGCTCTTGATCACCTTGGTAGTCGTACAGGGAAGATATTAGCTCATGAGACGCCGTGCGCCGCTCTCGAGCAGTAGAGTCTCCTCCTAGAGCTCCCATACGGCCTATAGTCCTCCAGAACTCATTACCTACTGTGCCTGCTGCTCTCGTTTGAGTCTGATCAAAACGGTTATTTATTCCGTGTCCCTGACTTACCTTCTGGCTTAGGTAGGCTCGCCTTTCTTCTGCGCTTCGGAAGTTAACTCCAAATCCGTACGTCTCGCCATCATCCGCCTGGTACTGAAAGTTAACGCCTCCGAACTGTCCAAACTCTCCTCCTTGCGCCATATCTTGGCCTTCGCCCTGAAGACCTTGCATTGTCATGAGGCCAAGGCCTCGGGTGCGGGTCTCGCCATCCATAGTATAGGTATCTAACGTTGTGTCATGTGCCTCTAGGCCTGCGGATAGACCCGAAGTGGCCCTTTCATAGAAGCCAGCCGTCGTCGTCGCAGCTGCGGCCTCCTCCTCCTCAGTCATGCTATAGGTGGCTATTCGCTCTCTCCTAACCGTGTCTCTCCACCTTTGAGACGCCCCTTCGAGGCTTCGAGATCCCCGATCTCTACCGACAACTGAATCTTCATTTCTTCCTAAGAAGTCCTGAATCCTCCCGGTTAGTCTACCCAGCTGCGCGTCGGAAGCCCGGTGATATGCAGTATAGGCCCCTGCAGCGTCTAGTCTATCTCCTAGGCCGACGCCTCCGTGAGCGGAAGATAGCTCCTGCAGTACGCCTCCGCCTCTATTGTAGTTTCCTATCAATTGACGCATCATGGCGCCACCAGCGACGTCTCGGTTTCTTGCTCCAATATCGGCTAACTCGGTGGTAGCTTGTTGAGTTACAGCTGCGGACATTTGACGATACTCATTTGACCAAAGCCTAGCCTCGGCATTCCCTCCGGATTCTCTTAGCATCTCTCTAACTTTCGCCTCATGGCCTTCTGAGCCCATTTGGCCCCAAGAGGAAATTCTGAACATTTCTGCTACATCTGTCCGGAAGCCTTCATTGTCTACAATAGCTCTGCCAAAGTCCACTTCCATTCTTTCATTGCCTTCAAAGTTATCCTCGGCCCCGCCTTCGCCCCAATCGACTCTATCTAGGCGATCTTCGAAACCTCTTCCTATATTAGATAGGAGCTGCTCACCTCCCGTCATATTGGCAATGATTGAATTACCCGCGTTGCCCACATCGCCGAAAAGATCTTGATAGTTTACATCTGCGCCCAAACCACGTAAGGCCCCTCGAGTCTCTTCGATAAATGCTGTCTGCTGTTCTGCGCCCATACCGGCGAATTCAGACTCAGTTATTCTACGATCTCCAAAGGTCCCCCTACCTTCTTGAAGTACTCCAGATTGCCGTAAAACTACCTCTCGTGCGGTTAGTACAGCTCGCTCAGAGGCTCCTACCCCCCTAAAGCCTGTCTCAGATAAGACGCCCATACGACGGCCTTCGCTCGCCCAGTTACCTCTAGCCCCCCCACCCACGTCTCCGTGCAGGTACGCCCGACTCTCGAGCAATCTCCTAGCATCTGCTCTGTGCGCCGAGGATGTTCCCAGGGCTACACCACGACCGTAACCCTCTGACCCAGCCCTTAAAATGTCAGAGGAGATGGCATAGTCCAAGCCCCAAGCATTTTCGGTGCGAATAAAGCCGCCCTCGTGGCCGCCCTCTCGCGACCCCCTAGTAAGTCCATCAGCCTCTAAAGCTCTGCTGCCAGTCTTGTGTAGATGCCTACGATAAGTATCGCTCGACATTAACTGATTATGGCGATCTTCTAGTAGATCCTCATTGGCCTCAAACATATCACCGAAGCCTATACCGCTTCGGTCCCGAAGCTGACCAAGAGTCATCAGTCCCGAAGTACCTTCAAAAAAGTTACCGGAACCAAGTCTATGCCCACGGGCCATAGTTCCTGATGACCACGCCTCTTCTTTCATCTCATCAGCAAGTCTCATCTGAGCATCGGTGAAGCCCCTAGCCTGTCTAAGCCCTATTGCTCCTACTGCTCCTGATGTATCTCCGGGGGACCCCCAATTAGAGAAGGAGGCGCTCATCCTGCCGCCCCAACTTGATGTCCCGCGATTAAACCCATGGGCCATTCCAGCAAAGCCAGAACTCCGCCACGCCCGAGTCATAAGTCCTGGAGCCTGGTCAAGCATTGCCCTATGCTCAGCAGCACCCGCGTCCAGAGACGCTTGGTGCGTTGCTGCAGCACCCTCTGCAGCCCTAGCTCTACCTGCCTGGAGCATAAGTAACGCCTGCTCAGGACTAGCAGTAAAGCCCATTTGAGTCATTCTAGACGCAGCAGTAGCATCCCCTGCACCTCCAGCTAAACCAAACGCAGTTATTGCCTGCTGTGCTTGAGGAGCTAGCACATGACGGGCACGCTCTTGAAGAGAGGCATTAATCATCTCAGGAGTAACTGTTTGGAGCATCTCAGCATTTACTTGCCCAGACATCACCTGCTGCAGCCGCTCTTGGTTAATCTGAGACACACCCCGAGCAGCAGCTCTTGGATCCATGGCATAAGCAGCTAAGGAGCTACCCATAAAGCCCTGTAAGGCCTGGCTCTCGATCATCGCAGATGCTTGTTGAGATCCTCCGAAGAAGTCGACTAGCCCAGAATCTATGGCGCCTGACCTCGTTCCATGGGCCATTACAGACGCACCGCGAGAGAACTGATTAAACATCATCTGACGATTTACGCCGATCTGACGTCCAACATCGCTACCCATAGTGCCGGATGCGTATAGAGCATCCGTACCTAGGCCGCTTACCTGGCCCCTAGAAGTAAGGCTCGATGCAGCACCTCTTATACCACCACCCTGGAACCCGTGAGCGCTAAGGCCTTGAATCATTTGATTGGCTTCTGCCAACGTAGAATCTGTCTCTCTAGCGACATCTTTTAATTGTTGTAGAGCAGTGCGCAGCTTCTGAGAGAACTGCTGCATGTCCCGAGCACCGTTAAAGGTGCCTTGAGACCCAAGTGCCCCAATCAGATCTTGCATGCCTCCCATGTCCATGCCCATGGAGGATGCCATCTGGTTCATACCGCCACCGACCTGCATGCCACCAAAGGCGCGGGCTTCATTAGCAGTGTAATGCATGCCTGCTGGAGCAGCATTAGCCATGGTAGCCATTCCAGTGTACCGATCTTGAATGCCCCCAGCCATGTTAGTCATAGCTCTTATGGGTACTTCCATGGCAGCCATACCGAGCGCTAAAGGAACTCCAATACCCGTAGCTGCGGCCCCGCCCATAATAGCAGCCCGGCCACCAACCCTTGCAGCCATGCCAAACGCGCTACGCGCCCCTAAGTTTGCCGTCATGCCTGCTGTTCTGCCCCACGCACCCCCTATCATTTTCATGCCAGGGCCCATTAGACGGAAGGGGTCGGCTACTCCTGCGACTCTACCAATGCCCGCTAAACCTCTATGACCAGAGGCCCTTAGAACAGGAGACGCCATCGCAGTGACGGCGAAAGCATTAGTTGCAAACTCGCCAGTCTGGGCCATCCCTAAAGCAAACTGGTCACCGCCGGATAGTCCCATCTGAGGCACTGACCCAGATGGGTGCGATCCAAGGGCGCCCATACCCGGAGCGGGCGCCATAGACGAGCCCGCCATGGGATCCAGCCCCATTTGGTACCCGCCCATACCTCCCGACAAAGTCGGGTCCATAGAGGGGTCATACCCCGGCGGGTATCCTTGCATTAGACTCTCCTAGGATCAACCACCTGCAAATGTAATCTCTTTCCTAGTTTACCGTAAATCGCACCAAAGAGAGTTCTTAATGCGTGTGCGTGGATACCTTTCTTGCCTAGGACCTTCCCTACGTCTGCATCTGCGACATGAATATCAAAAACTGCAGAATGTTTTGTAACCGTAGACTCAAGCTTTACTTGGTCAGGAGCATCTACCAACATTTCTATGATGGCTAGTAGAGCCTTTTCTTCTTTATCATGCTCATTGGCTACAGACATTTCGAGATCCCTTAGGTGGATAAAAGCACTACTTCAGCGCCCTGCTTCAAGTTAACAACAGCTCCCTCCATATGGACAGAGAGATCTACAGCTTCATATATAAGGGATTCGCCATCAGTACGAGTACAGATCTTATTCCCTGCGGGAATAGTAACAACTTTTCCTTCGGGGTGTAGAACTGTTCCGTCCTCCGCCACGGAGTAGACTCCCGCTATAGACTCAAGAAGGGAAGGACTTACTGACTTATTTACCGGATAGTGAGTAGAGATCTCTTTAATCTTTTCGACCTCAGCATCGTCTACGTATCGCCAATTAGACTTCATTTTGTAACCTTATGGTACAAATAGGCCCGCAAGACTTCCTTCTCCATATGAGTGAGGTCAGTCCCGGACATTTTCCGAAAGACGTTATTGAATAGAGCAATCTCTGGATCAATTACAGAGCTAATTAGCTGCTTTCCGAGATCTTTTGTTGGTGGTTGTACTTTTAGCTCTACGACGTTTTTTGGGCTCAACGACATCTAATCCTCTTATCCGATCTACTTCTTTCTCTATGGCTACTCTATTTTCTTGCAACACAGCCATGACAGAATCAACAGCGGCACTACTAAGAAACTCTCCCTCAGCCAGAGGTAAGTCTATCTCACCTGACGGTAGCTTTTCAAGGTAAGCGATCAACTCATCATAAACAAGTAACGAGTGCTCACTACCTCTAATGGCTTCTATAGCTTCTACAAGTTTCATTTCCTACTCTTAATAAACTCTGCTCCGATATGGCCTCTGCGAATCTCTTGGAGCCAAGGGTCAAACTTGTAGTTCTTGTCTAGAAGTTTATCGATCTCCCAGGCTGTCCAAAAGAGTTTACGGAGGTCGCCCCTTCCTGCTGCTACTTCTTTCCTGGTTATTTTCTGCCTAATACGAAGCTTAGGAGACTTGATAACAATGTCGGCCCCGCCCAGCTGATCGTAAGTCTGTAAGGCACGTTCTATTGCCCAAGGAATCCACCGGCCTTCGCTTTTCTTGAAATACTCAGGGTCTCGGAACATCATATCTGTCTGATTACCCAGCTCTTTCTTAGCCTCAAACACCGCTCTGGGATCTACGTTCTCTTTCCAATCAATCCCTTCGAGCTCGTTATTCAGCTTAAATACAATCAAGGCTCCGCACTTTTCACCCTTCTTAGGAGACTTAGCGAGTGCGATTTCTATACTGTAAAGAGTGATAAGCTCGTCCGCCATCTGATGGTCGAGCATATTAATTATTTTTGATTTTTCCCCGGGAAGGCTCATGGGCACGTCTCCTCTCTTGGCACTCGCCACATATAAATTTATTTTCAATTAGAGCGACTTCGAGCCTCTCGTGGGACAGCTGGGACACCTCTTTACAGATACCACATCTTACCCGCCTAAATGCAGCATCTAACGTAAGGGAAGAACTTACGTCATCTATAAAGGCCATCTAAGTTCTTCTAAGACAGTGCTACATTTTCTGCATACCCGCTGGGTACACTTACCGTAGACAAGCGTAAAGTGAATCGGATCCGCCTCGCAGTTGGGACATAGATCTATCGCCGCCGGAGCGGCACAGACTTCTTCATCTCGCCTACGAGACCTCTCATTGCGAGCTACTAAGCCCTCCCACCAAACTGCGAGACTATCAAGAGGTATGGAATATAAGGTTCCAGAATGAGTACTAAGGTCTATGCTTACAGACATGGCTACCCCGAGAAGTCTAAGCCTTCCTCTTCAAAGTCCCCATCTTCATATGAGTCCTCAGAGGTAGGCTCCCAAGTAGATTTGGACTCCATCCACTCGACTAAGTCTTTTTCTACTTGTTCGGTCAATGCAACCAAGAGCTCCCAGCTCTCTTTGCTCCATGCAGAGAAAGTAGTATCTCCTATAGTGTTTCCGTCCTCAGAGACGTAGGCAACTCGAGACCAGGCGGTGGGAGTAGGGAATAGATTTGCCCTAATCTCCCCCACCTGAATCTTAGTCGCAGGTAGAGGTACCTTTAGTTCAGTTGACATCCTTGTCCTCCCCTATAGTGCTTTTCATTTCGTCTACAGAGTCAAAGTCTTTACCGGCGGTCCTGAACTGCTCTTTTAGTTCTTCTACGCTAACTCCAGTCTCCTTAGCGGCCTGCTCCGCAGCAACCTTAGCCACTTCATGAACTTGGTCTACGCCTTGCCGGACTACAGATCCCATCATCTGAGCTACCTCAGAATCACTGTCTTCTAGCTTAGCTGCGCAAGCACTAATTACTAAAGCAAACACAGAAGGAACGTCGGTGTTTGCTACGAGCTGAGTGTGAACTTCTCCCTTCTTGTCCCAGTTCAAAAGGACCATGACTGCTCTGTCCGCCTCGTAAGAGGCGGTCTCTTCACTATTCGATACATCAATCTTCAGCTTCTCGAATTCCATGTCACTCTCCGAGAGTAAAAGAAACAGAGGAGTCTTCGACCTCAGTACGGTCGATTACGGGGAACACCTGCTTTCCGTCCATATCGTCAATCCGTAAACGGAAAGCGTTGAATACAGGCAGGGGGCTGCCGCCCAAAGAGACTTCTCGCATAGCAAGGAATAGGCAGAGGCTTTCCCGCCGAGGGTCGGGATTTCCTTTAGTATCGTGCGTTCTAAAGTTGTACTCGGTCCCATCGCAAGAAGTGAAGTTAGCGATATGAGCGTCTGTTCGCTGACCTTCAATCGGGATCTCCACAATGTCTACCCTGCGGTTCATCACTCCGGGAGGGGGAGCGTGAGGATCTACTCTACGCCCTTTGGACGTATCAATGACGTCCCCTTGCCTCTTACGTGATGCCACTGAGGAAGACTCAACAGCCTTGCGGCTCCCTGTCTCGTTAATCGAACTTACGCCTTCTGGAATGTTTGGCACAATGGCCTCCTATGAAAAAGTGATTCCCGGCTGGGAAGATGATTTGTACAAGGACTCTAGATCTTCCATAGAAAATCTTCGATGCCCTCCGGGGGTTCGGACTGATGTGATCTTGTTTTCTTTTTCCCATCTACGAACAGTGCTGGGAGAGACTCCCAAGTACCTGGCAGCGTCGCTAACAGAAAGTAGCGCAGGCTGAGAGCCTATGTTTTTTGCTGTGCTCATGGAACAAGAGATACAAGAGTTGAGTAAACCTGTCAAGAAAGAAAGTAAGTTTGGCTAAGATTTTCGTATAAGAAAGATGATCAATACTAATCATTCTTACCTTGGAGACAGAATGGATAATAGAATTAGCGTAAGCCACACGGGCTTGTCCGGAGGGGCTAGACCAGACTGGATGCCCGATGCAGGCATACATGCATTTGTTACTGACTTCTTAGAAGAGAAGTTTAGTATCCATGCGTGCAACTTAGATGAGCGATGGGTCCCTTTGACTATCGTGGGTACTCTGGACTGGCTTCGTATAGCCTTGTGGTGGTTCTTTGAGTACACCGATGTCCAAAGAACCAACGAGCAATACGAAGTTGTATTTAACTTTGATGGGGTCTATGAATTTGACGCGGATAGACTAATCGTAATTAGAGAGTGCGCTGAGCAGAACGCCTTTAATGAGCGGTGGGATATGCCAGGCCTCACAGAAGATGAGCGAAGAGACGTCCTTGGGTTTGTAAAGCGCTACTTCAAATCGTTTGAAGCAGAGCCTCCACCAGACGTCATTATGGAAAAGATAGTGTGGGCTACCTTCTTGTGGGTAATGTCCGACTACGGAAAGGATTGGATGTATGAGATAAACCTAGGAGGAGAGGGAGAGGACTTCCCCGTATTTGCTTGTGTTCAAGACTTTCATGCAGCCTTTATCTCTGCTTGGGAGGACCAAGGTAAGCTGCTAGACCCAACCAAGATGTTCAGCACAGAGCGCCCTGTTGGAACCTGCGCCAGCTGCGGAGAACGTCAGTGGTGCGTTCAAGGCTACATGGTCCAAAGGGATGGCGTTGCTATGGTCGGCTTTAGCGAGGCGGCTAAACACAACGTAGATGTTGAAGATCTTGAGGCACTCGGCTGGAAACTCTACTGCAATAGATGCGCAGTAGATATGAACCACGCCGGATTCGATATGGATGATGACGACCGTAGGCTTAAAGAGCCTATGTGCGGAGATCAGACATGCATGAACACCTCATGTCCTCATCTGGCTACTATCTCTGGGTTTAACGGTCGTCGTATACCGAAGAACCTAGTGGAACAGGGTAGAGGACGCATAGAGAAGTTCAACGAATACGTAGATACTCAGTTGGAAGGGCATACACCAAGACAACTAAGCGGGCAAACGATGGACGACATCGTAGACCATTTTAGGTAGGCAAATAAAAGACCGGCCGTTCCCTCACACATTTAAGGAACGGCCGGTCGGTGTGCGGAAGGTGCTGACCACGGACACACTCGGAAACTAAGTATGTCCTTTTTCTACGCAAGTCAACTATAGCATCCCTACAATCTTATTTCGAATATCCCTCATGGCTATCGAAATAGAACTAAAATTACCTATAGGAGTAGGGCCGCCCTCTGAGATACTAAGAATTATTTTTCGCCTCATCTCATAGTCCATGCCATCGAGCTCTATAAGGGCTACCCAAACTAAAACAGCATCCTCTATTGTGTAAAGGCAAGGCCTTCCCCTACCAACACCGACTACCGTTGGGACTACGATATTCTGCTCTCTTAGGTACTGAACTTTCCTTGCCGATATATGCAGCACGTCACACAGCTGCGACAGCGTCATACTCGTGGAGTTGTTCCCCTTGTCAGCCAAACTGAAATTGTCCTCAGGCTTCCGGCGAAGGAGGAAGCGCTCTTAAGTACTGTGCATGTGCCGCTCTTTGAGTAGGCAGTGCATACGTCGTTACATTCCCTAGATTTATCTAGGAAACAAAGAGAGCCTTTACTCGGCCCCACCACGACACCACTAGGAGATCCTCTGGATTCTTTTTCGCTCGGTCCCGACATCTAGACAACTCGTGATCAGTAATAAGCAGGGTTTCGTATTTGTTATCCTGGTTCTTAACTAAGATACGCCAGTAAGAGCTATTCGCTCCTGACTTTTTATCCAGGTTCTCAGTTTTATATAGTTTTCCAAACTTCATTATACACCTCCAAGTGGCGGTAAGTTATGATAACCCGCCCAACGTGTCAAGGAGTAGGTATGGATAAGCCGTTGATGACCACCAGGTTTGTAATGATGCAGGTACTAGCAGAGTTTGCAGAGAATCTTGGAGTAAGCCGCCAGTACGCAGAAATACTATCTCACGTGCACGTAGCTCAAGCGGAGTCGTTTAAGCACTGGCAGTCATTTCTAATGAACCAGTGTCGTATGTGCGAAAAATCAATGAGCAGCTGCGAATTCCTCCATCCCACAGAGGAGGTAACAGACGGCCACACACCGGCAGAGCTATCAACAGCAAATAGGGCGTCGGTGTCATACGGAAGGGTAACTACTTGCCCCTCCATCAAAAAGGTCACCTCTCCTCAAGAATAACGCCGGGAGGGAGTTTTCTTCTGCTACGACGTTTTACGGGAGCTACCGATCTCTTTGCAGGCTCTATTGTCAAGTAATCGGGACTTCTAAATACTCCACGGACAAGTCCTAGCCGAGAGGATCTGACCACAGTATTCCCTTCCTGTATTTCCTCTTCTGGGCCTAATAGAAGCGTGTAGTACTTACTCTCTAAGCCCGCCTGGTGGAATATATCATTCTCCTTCTTGGCGAGCCGTACAGATGCTTCTTCTGAAGTAGGCGCCGTCACAGTAAGAGCAAACATCTGGACAGACTCAGATTTACTCCATCTGCAAGTGGATAAGTCTAAAGTATCTTTAGGTTTTTCTATTAAAATGCCGTCTTTGGCCTGCTCAAACTGAACATAAATACTGGCCACAGCTGCGCGTCTAAGCAAACTCAATACTGCGTACATCTTCTTCTACTTGGGCGAAATTTATTTTGGGGCAGTAGAGGCAGCACACAATCGCGTGCTGCCTCTACAGTTACTATACTAACGGAGCAGGACTCTCCGCAAAGGATCTCGCAAGCAAGGTCCAGGCACATACCTCAGGTTCAGGCTCAGGTACATACACTATAAGCGGCTTGCGCTTTGGAGGTCTAGCAGGCTGCCTAGACTTCCACTCGATGTAGCGAGATCGACAGGAGAAGTTGTGATCTTCCATCTCCTTGTCGATCTCCTTGTTCATACTCCGATCCCGAAAGTGGATAGCGGAGTAGCCAGATAGTCTGGCTTTCTTCTTCTCTCTACGAAGTTTCCTCTTCATCTTCGTAGAAAGTTTGCGGTGGCTGCTGCCAGCGCGTTTAGGGTTAGGCAATTCGCGATCAGTTTTCATCTCAGCTCCTTTACATCAGCATGAACGACGAGGTGGTCCCGTCACTACTCTTATGTAGGAATCTACGGTCCATTTTCAGTACGCATTATTCGTGATTCTTCCCGCATAAGAACAACGAACAAACACACGACGGAGGACCTATGTACGCCTATGGCAGTTACCGTTTGATGGGGTACGAAATGGATGCCCTCTTCGGTATAGGATACGAAATATCAGACACAGATATGATGAGAGAGGAGATATTGGAGCCTCTCGCAAAAATATACTCTGAGTACAAGAATGGAGCCCCTCTTTACCCTTGCGTAGAGAGATATAATAGAGCTCTAAAATGGATAGAGAATGACAGTCCCTATCTACTAAGCCACGTACCCGACTGGGCAGAAGTGGCAGAATACGGCATGGAAGTCTTCTACTCAGTCTTTCTAGAAGAAGAGAAGGCTTGGACGATTATGACAGATAATTCTACACTTGCTAACGCAATACTACTGTCTAAAGACCACGGACTTGACCCCTTTACAATTCTGATAGATCTCGAAAACTGTATCAGCATAGAGGATACCGTCATAGTCGTTGACTGGTATGCAGGGGACTACGTAGTTGTCTCCTCACCATTCGTAGGAAAGAGAGTACTTATTCAACCGGAAGCAGGTATCCGTAAACTTTGCGATGCGGAATGGGAAGGGGACACGGAAGCGTACGTCCTTAGTCCCGAAATACAGGCGGCAATCTTAGAGGAGTTCGAGCAGGAAGTACGATATTCCCTGTTCCATAAAGACAGAGACAGACGAGTAACAGACCAAGAAATAGCAGAGAGGATAATTGATGAGTTTGGATACATCCCAGGAACACTTGGGACCAGAAGTATCGGTGTACCCGATTACTCCAGCAATAGTGGAATGGGCAGCGCACCAGCTCCTGCCTATTGAACAAAGTGAGTTCTTGCATTGGAGGAGCATAAAGAACTTACACAAGCTGGTAATGCTGTCAGAGCAGGGCGTATACCCTAAGTACGTCGCTCTTGACGCAATAGACCAGTACAACAAAACAAGCGGTACTGCAGTTGAGTATGAGGAGGTCCGAGACCTAGACTCCACATATATACTCTGCGGCGTCGGCGAGTGGAGAGTTTGGGTAGACGATCAGCCTGCCCTACTTCTAGGAGACTATGACGAGCCCTACGAAGCAATGGCTAACTGCGACTGCTCATGGGTCCTACTCCAAATAGATGGAGAACTACATGTAATACAGAGTCCTTATACAGGACACCGAAACAGCTCAAGCTACGAGTATGACGACCACATAGATGGGCTAGAGAAGGGGCCTTACAAGGCGTTCGTTCTACCGCCCGAAGTCGAAGCAGGAATACTGCAAGACCTAAACCCAGACATGCCGGAAACGGTTTTTATAGAATCTCACCAGGAGAAGTACAATGCTAATGACAGGATCAGCTACTAGCGACGACCGATACGCAACATACGAAGATGTTTGCGAGATCGCGTTACCCCAGAAAACTAAGACGTACGAGCCCGTGCCGAATCAGAAGATGATCGACACAGTAAAGCAAGCAGCTCTCGCATCTTTGAACTTACCTATGCTGGATGAAAAGTACATCCTGTCCGGCAAAGACCAGGTAATGATCGGCATGCTCCGCTTTATTACAGAGGTGGAAGATATGCCGCTAACTGTACTGCTGCGGAATTCCTACAACAAGAAAGCGTCTGCTGCTATTGCGTCCGGCCCTTCGGCCCAAGCGTGCAGTAACTTGCAGATCTTTAGTGGGGATATCTGTCACATCCGTAAGCATACGAGAAATGTCTGGATAGACTTCTTAAAGTATGTAAACCAAGTGATGGGCAGTTCAAAGCGACGTTATGACGAACGAATCGTAACTATGAACGAGTGGAAAGCCGCAAGTGTCTCTAAGAATCGAGGATATGAGCTGCTCGGGCTAGCTGCGGGTCATAAACTTCTCAAACCTACTATGTTTACAGAGGCTATGCGACACTGGGAAGAACCTCCAGAAGCATTCCAGAACGACCGCAATATGTGGGGCTGGTACAACGCTTGTACGTGGGCAATCGGGCAGAAGGCCCCAGCGGATAAAATCCTGACTATGAGTTCTGATATCTCAGATTTTACGGCCAGGCGGTTAGATCCTCGGTTTGCGGCATTTCCGGCAAATCGTGGAGTCATTGATATCCCCGAAGCAAAGTGAGTAGAAAGAAGGGCAAGCGGGAAAGGCTGTTTGCTCCTCTCTTCCGAGTGATCGACTTCGGATTTGGTGCCCTCACTATCGGTTTAGTATCTGCGTATGTCCTTAGGAAATACGTAGAGTACATACTTACCGGTAGATGGGGACGCATCATAACCGTCAAAGATCCTAGCATAAGAAGAGAGAATCATTACAGCAGGAGAAAATTCGATGCCGAAAGCTACAGAACTAAGAGGTATTCCACAAATACTAAAGAGGACTCCACCAGAGGCGAGCCAACAGTGGAAGCTAGCTGCGAGAGTGAACGCAGTGCGACACGTCCTAATAAGGGAAGGAATAATCAGTAAAGAGGAGATCACGGAGATAGAAAATAGGATTCTAGATTCCATGACAAGTAAGAGAGCAGAAGCTATCCGTAGCACTACGTTTCCCGGGGAGAGTAAATGATCTACTACGTGTTTTCAGGAACCCTGAAAGGCACAAGAGTAGATGCAGATTTCCCGGCAGATGCCGTTACGAAAGCCGTACTAGCAAGTACAGAGGTGCAAGGGACTCTCCTCGGGCCGGCGATACGCGTAAGCGTCGTGCCTCGAGGGGAGCACCCGCTCGATGTCTACTTTGCGCCACCTTATGAAGATCAGTTTCCAGAGTTATTTACAGGAGAGCTGGAAGTAAACAAAATCCCAGTAGAGAAGATATGAAGTACATGCACATACGACAGCCTAATGAATCTGGCTGGAACCCCAAAGGGGGAATAACAATTGCCTACCAACTGGAGCCAAAGTCTAGAACTGCTCTATGTGGAGTTTCTTTCTGTTCCCCTAAAGATAGATACTGCAAGAAAACAGGACGCTCTATTGCTAGAGGAAGACTAAATAGCCAACCCCTCAAAATAACAATGGATGGGGTAATCACCTGCTTTACTATTGCGCAGATAGTCAGAACTTTTCTGGTGGAGTGGGAAATTGCCATGCCAACGACGTCACTCTCCGTAGTCGGCTTTGTCGATAAAGGAGTGCCTAGCTCTCACAGGTTCCATAAGGCTTGGGAGACAAGTTTAATAGGGCCTAACGGCACTACTGCCGTACTAGAAATAGATGGCAATGTTAGAAGTACATCCGGCTGGATTAACATCGTCCCTCTATGGGCAAGAAAGACGGGGTGGACATGGATATGATCCCCGGCAAAAACCAGATAACTATGGTGGAGGCCGAAGTTCATGGGTCATCGGGACCTAAGCGTGGCTTTATACGAATCCAGCTAGATGGTATATTTATAGGAGAAGATCGAGCCTTCGAGCTCGGCATAAGCTGGCAGCAGCTACACAAGCTTCTAGAACACCCAGAAGTTATCAAAGAGTTATCTCAGGTGATGCCCTCTCCGTAAGGAGAGGGCGTCGCTCCTAGTTATATTTTTCGCCCTTGAGTAATAAATGACCCACAATCCAAACTCCATGTATACGTACGATGCTGAGATCCTGTCTGTGTACGATGGGGATACGGCTACTGCGACCGTAGATCTTGGCTTCAAGGTATCTGCTATCAAAGTAAAGCTCCGCTTCTATGGCATCGATACAGCAGAGATTAGGGGCGGTACCGAAGCTACTAAGCTCGCAGCTCGAGAAGCGCGGGACTACGTCAAAGAGAAAGTCCTTGGGAAGAAGGTCCGTATGAAGTCTCTTGGCAAAGGTAAGTACGGGCGCTACCTGGCAATCATCTGGCCCGTAGATGATGACGGTAACGTGGCCGAAGAAAGTTTAAACGACGAGTTGATTCGGTTAGGATTAGCCAAAGTTTATGGAGAATAAAATGATTAAAGGTACAGACAACATTCATGATGCGGTGGAGAAGGTAGCGGAGCGTGGTCTGTGGGACAACATCCATGCTAAGCGAAAACGAATTGCTGCAGGCTCTGGTGAGAAGATGCGCAAGCCCGGATCGAAGGGCGCGCCTACTACTAAGAATCTCCGCGAGTCTCAAGAAAAGACCGCAAGCATTGAGTACAGAGGGACAACCTTTCCCGGCTACAACAAGCCCATTCGATCAAATAGGAAGGGTAAGAAGTTTATGGTCCTCGTAAAGCGGGGCGACCGTATTAAACTCGTCCACTTTGGCCAGAAAGGGTACGAGGACTTTACTCAGCACAAAGACAAGAAGAGGCAGAAGAACTACCTCACCAGGTCTGCCGGTATTCGTAACAAGTCGGGCAAACTCACTAAGGACGATCCATTCAGCCCTAACTACTGGGCACGAAGGAAGTTGTGGTGAGAATAACTCCCGAGCACATACACAAGCTGGCTGATAAGAAGGGCATAGTTTGGGATGCAGGGGCCAAAGGCTCTGCTCGCTTTATTGCTATGTGCGTAAAGCTGACGGGCAAATCTCACTTAGACGAGATGACTCAGAGAGAGTTACTTCAAGTATCATCAGCGTTGAGGAAACTATGAGCCACGCCGTACAGATAGGCCTTGAGCAAGAACTCGAAAAGTTGTCCAACAAGAGAGGCCTCTTAAAGAGGCTCTCTGGGAGAGTGCGGGCCGGCAAGGACTTAGCCAAGAA
>Ga0163180_10000573_pt1 | contig 21402 bp, 15 predicted proteins | sample AtlANTMetagenome_2_FD_109647 | JGI IMG/M metagenome (GOLD analysis project Ga0163180, IMG submission 109647) | Marine eukaryotic phytoplankton communities from the Atlantic Ocean - Atlantic ANT 4 Metagenome | ecosystem: Environmental > Aquatic > Marine > Oceanic | place: North Atlantic Ocean...
AGACGCGCAGCTTGCTGGCGTTTAAAAGCAACGCTTTTACGGGGGTTAATAAAATGATTGTGTTACCACGGAGAAGTGAAGGAGAAGATCAGAAAAAGTGACCAACCCAATATTTTTTAACTCTGTGTAGCGCGAAGCGCCTCGGTGTGCTCTGTGGTAATAAAAAGATCACTTAATACCATCACTTTGGCTACTCATTTTCTTTGTATTCACTTCTCTTGCCGCATTAAAGCCCTTAAAAACCCAATTATTCACAAAGAGGTTTAGAGACGCTTCGCTTTTAGAGAAGTGATCAAGTAGCTCGGCTCTTCTCATTTACTCCTCATTTTGTTCTCTTTGTGCATTACGCTTTTAAATAACTAACACACTTTAATAAACAGGAATAAACTCGCCCTTAACCTGCTTCGACGCCTTTAACCACACTAAATACGCCTGCTCGTAATCTATAAAATAGGTAGAAAGCGCATTTAAAATCACCTCATTATCAAGCGTATTGCACGGGTTTTTAGCCTCAGCCTGCACAATCGCCTTTAACACCCTTCTGCCCTGCTTATGCTGAATAAAAAACGCCAACCAATTATTCGCATTTGCATATAAATCGCTTCGGTAAGACTGCTGCTCCCACAATGCCTCTGAGTCAATTAACGACCTAAACTCCATATACGTACGGCGTACACGGTAGGTAGGAATAGCAATAGTTCGGTTAGTTTTATAAATCAGCGTGTTTTCAAAAACCTCAGCCATTCCCTCGTTTAACCACCTAGGGGTACTGCCAATTAAATTAAAATTAATAACATGCATTGCCTCGTGAATTGCTACGCGTAAACTACTTTGCGGATCGGCCTTATCAAACCTCACTAACGCCGTATTATTTTTACCAAAGTAAATCCCCGCATTGTTGCTTGGTAAAGCCCCAAAGCGCGACACATAATCGTCGTAATAATTATTAGGTAGTACAACCAAGTTCATTAAAATGGGTTTGTCGGGGTATAAACCAAATAAGTTTTGATACTTTTCGTATGCTTCAAATAAACGAATACGCAGCGTTTTATGATAATCGTCATTTACATTAGGGGTAATTAAATTAACAGAGGTGTAAGGGCCAATATCAAATTTTTCGGCTGTAAAATCGAGATTATCGTTTAACTGCGACAGCTCACTTTGCGCGTATTCAAGTTCTTCAGGGTCATGAATCAACTCGCAACTATTTTGCTGCACTGGGGCAGGTTTTGGCTGAGCTTTTACTTTACTAGCTACATTATCAACACGCTTATAATTAACGGTTTCAGTAGTATACACATGCGTATAACTCTCTGTATTTTCAGCTTTGTGCGTATAGTTATTTACTTCAACCACAGCGGTATTTGGTTTATAAAAAAAGTGTAAAACCAGCAACACCACAACCAACAACAATAAATGACGTGTTTTTATTTTCATTAAATTAGCCCAGCATAGTAATTAAACAACAATACTTAAAAAACAAAACTCACACTAGGGCTAACGCTAAAAATAACTAAAATGCCATTGTTATTAAGTTATAAACATAATAATTAATTTGCGGGCGCAAGGATTGCTTGCGCGAAAAGCGCAGCGTTTAAATTGCTTTGCTTTCATGTAATGAGCGCTGAACTACTTGATAACAAATAGCACGCTGCTGCTCTTGGCTTAAGTTTACTTGTCGCATAGAAAGAATCGTTTTCACTAATTGTTTATGCGAAACAATAGGAAAGAATGGTCGCTGTTTAAGCTCTATAAACCAACCAGGAAAACACAACACCGGTAAAACCTGGGTATTGAAACCCGTTGAGTCTTGTAGCCATTTATTCACCCAATTAGCCTGATTTTGGGCTTGTTCTAGTGGCTTGCTTTCAAACCAAGAAGGAAAGGCTAAATGATTATTCTCAAATTTAACTTTGTAATTTTTTTCGTCTTTTATTCGCTTGTGCCTGCCTTTGGTTTCAATAGCAAAAATACCATTTGGCCCCACCACTAAATGATCAATGTTAAAACCATCAGCTTGTATATCATGAAATACTTGGTATCCATGTGACTGAAGTTCTATAAGTTCAGAGGCAACTGCTAATTCGGCATCACGCCCAAGTTTTAGCTTTATTAAGTGATTAGATTTTACCCACAGCTTTCTTGCTACATAAGCTAAACCTAAAATAATCAAAATAATTAGGAAGTAATTAACCTTACCGCTGGCAAACATTTCAGCAATTCCTTTAATTGCAAAAGGCATTGTGACTATTAAAGCAGATAAAAAGATAAGCCCTATTACATCAAAAACCTTGTCATTAACTTGTTCATTTAATGTTTGCGCAGCAACACGTTTAAGTTTTTTGCGATCTACAGGCAGCTTTGCATTTTTTTGATGAAGCCATATTTTAACAAACAAAACACCTAGTAATGAATAAACACTACCAATAATAACTAAAAGGCTAAGGCCTTGGTTTAATAAATCATCCATAACAAATCCCTATAATGACAACTCATACTTTATACAATAAAAACAGGTACATGTCGTATTATTCAAACAGAAATACATTTAACGCTACAAAATTCACCTAAACACTTGTAGGCCAGAGCTTGCTCGCGCGAAAAGCGCAGCTTTTAAATTGCATATACTTATATCGCGTTGGCGATGGCAACCACTGGGCGGATATCGCCGACCGCCCCTTGGAACCCCACGGCGCCCCGAGGATCACACTATTGCCTTAATTTAAATTAATGATATGAACATAACCAGCGTAGATAGGCCATCCGTGGCCAAGCTACGCATTTTAACAGCATCCATGCTGTAAATTACTCATCATTAATTCAATTTCAGGTGTGATCAAGGGGGAATTGTCTTAGCACTTGCCTTCAAATTTGTTGTTGCTATTGCTGTTAGGTATATTGAGTTATCTTAATTATTTGAGTAATTTATATGGCAGCTAACTTACCGACATCACTAAACTTCCCTCAATACCGTGATTTAGTAAAAAAGCTCAAACAGGGTAAATCATTACCTACAGCCATTTATTTACATAAAAGCTCATTAGCAGAAGCCCTGCCAGCTGAATTATTAAGCTTTATAACAAACACAATAAACAAGCTAGAAGTTAAACAACCGTGGAACCTTATAAAGCTCTATAAACGAGACTTAAAATTTACCCTACTTAACTACCCTGATTTTGATGAATACGCATACCCCGCACTCCATACCAGCCATACAATTGATGCAGATGAACTAACTATAAAAACAACAAACTACGGTAGCTCAAATAATCCGCCTATCTTGCACCGTAAAGAAACCTTTGTTCTCCCAAGTTATCCTCCATACCCATTATTTAAAGAAATTACCGAGGAAGGCGAGCAAATTGGCCTGTACCAAAACACCAAAAGTATTGGTTTTAAACAGCAATGGCATAACTTAATTAAGCGCAAAGGCTACAAGCTTGATGAGCAAGGCAGATTACACAAAGTAGCTGAGTTACCAGAGCCTATAGTTGAAAATGAACCACAAACAATAAAGCGACATTTAACAGCTATAAATCGTGATAGGCTTTCAGCGCCTTTTCAAAAACTAGCAAAGTACGGTTATTTAAATGGTGAATATTCAATACTTGATTATGGCTGCGGCTTAGCTGACGACGCAACTGAGCTAGAAGCCCACGGGTTAAATATTAACGCATGGGACCCAGTACACAGGCCAAACGGAGGAAAGCAAGTAAGTGATATTGTTAATTTAGGTTTTGTACTCAATGTTATTGAAGATCAACAAGAGCGTATAGATACACTAAAAACGGCTTTTCAGCATACTAAAAAATTGCTTTTAGTGTCAGTAATGCTCGCAAACGAAACGAAGCAAGAACACTTCAAACAATATAAAGACGGCGTAATAACTAAATGGAATACCTTTCAAAAATACTATAGCCAAGCCCAAATAAGAGCTTACATAGAGCAAACCCTAAACGTTAAAACAATGGCGTTTGGGCAAGGTATTATCGCTATTTTTAAATGCCCACAATTATAAGAGGCACATCACTTAGAGCTACAATTTCAAAATTATAATTGGCAACATATAACCCAAAGGCCGCAGCCAAAAGCTTTACCCAAAGCCCAGCAAAAAACCTTGTTTGAAAAACACAAAACTCTGCTTGATGATTTTTGGCAACATTGCCTGCACTTAGGCCGTTTACCTGCAAACGATGAGTTTGAACAAAGCGCAGCATTACGTAAATACTTTGCCAGCCACAACAAAGCATTTAGCTTGCTACAAAATTACTACGAACAAAATGAGTTTGAGCAAGCGCAACAAAAACGAAAAACCGATTTACTGGTGTATTTTGCACTTAGCTTATTTGGTAAACGCCAGGCTAAAAGCCATATGCCTGCAAGGCTGACGCGAGATTTAAAAGTACATTTTAGCGATTACAACCAAGCATTAGAGCAAGCAAAGCAACTGCTGTTCTCGATTGCAGACCCCGCTAATATTGGCAATTCCTGTTACCAAGCCTTTGGTCAAATTCAGCTCGGTGAGTTACACGACAACCACTCATATATTTTACCCACTCGTTACTTAAACCAGCTCCCCGCAATACTGCGTGTATACATAGGCTGTGCGGTGCAATTGTATGGCGATATTGACGACGTAGATTTAGTAAAAATACATATGCGTTCAGGCAAAGTGACATTTTTAAAATACGATGACTTTAATAAAAAGCTGCCACTGCTCACTGAGCGAATAAAAGTCAAAATGCTAGAGCAAGATATAGACTATTTTTACTACGGCGATGCTTACCCCTACCAGCCCTTTTATAATAAAATAAATTATTTACAAAAAGACAGTAGCGAATACATAAGCCAACAACGCTTTGATAAAAAATTAGCCGATATGCTAAAAGGCGTGACCAAAGCAGAATGGCCCAATTGGCCTATTTTACTCAAGGTGTTTGACTATTGGGGTGTTGAGTTGAAAGGCAATAAGTTTTATACCAAGTCTAATTCAAAATCATAAATCGGAATATTACTTCTTGTTACACCAATTTCGCGATCAATCATTATTTCAGCAAGTGTTTGCCCGTCAATCAACACAATAGGCACACAACCTCTCTTGAAGGCTATATCTTGAGCTTCTTTTGTAAATTCACTAGTGGTTATAAAAATGCCTTGTTGGTACTCGCCTTGAATATCTCCTCTAAACTGTGAAATATCAGGGCGTGATACCTTGTTAGTGCGCTTGTAACGCTTACATTGCGCTGCAACATGTAATTGTGAGATACCTACTTCTAAGTAGCCATGAACATCAATCCCGCCGTCTCGGCCGCGTTGAGTTACAATCATATCCTCGAATCCATACCTATCTAAGAACCGCTGGCAGAATAGCTCAAATTCTTCCGGTTCTAAGCTATATAGATGATCAATAATATGATTAATTGTTGTTTGTTTTAGTTTTTTGGCAAGCTCTTTAACTAAACTCAAATTATCTAAAGCACTTTCTGCTATCTGGTCGGGTACTGGCTTTTTTTGTTTGTAAGCTACTAACGAATACAGTCCTTTATCATCTTTTATAAAAAATTTATTTTTAGCTTCGCAAGACCACGATGTTTGCTCACAATGTCTTTCTATTTGGACTCGTAAAACAGCAAGAGGGTCTTTTGCACCAAACTTATAGAGAGAGCGTTCCATAATCTTACTGTAAATTTGTTTGAGACTACTCGGTGCACCCAAAAGATATAAAGCCTCTTTCGCAGCCTCTACAATAGTAAGCTTTGTCATTATTTGTCCTTTGATTGTATTGGGCTTTACAAGCCAGCACGTTTGCCAAGAAGCCCATTCACCTTGTCACCAAAAAAATGAAGGTCGCTAATAATCTCTTTGTGGCGTGATTCAATTTCACTATTTATCACATGGTGTAAACGGTGTAGTGCTTGTTTTTCCGTTAGTAGTCCCGTTTGCTTTTGGCAACTAATCAAAGATACTTTATATTGAGCGGTTCTGTAACGAGACCAAGCACGCGTGTACCCTTCTAATCGATTTATTAAGTAGAATATAAATGTCATTCCTAGGCCAATACCTAGTAAGGGTATAACACAGGCTTCCCAATTTAACTCCAGTATTTTTAATAAAGCAGGCACAAAATAAATTGCGATAAAACACCAGTTAGATTTTGATTTGATAACGCCTCTATCTGTCACAAAATCAGGGAGTAAACTAATAGTTAAAATTAAGCATGGTAACGATACTAAAAGCCATAATTCAATACCGTCATAACTGCCTTCAAACTTGTTTATACAAAATAACGAACCTGCGAACATAGCTAAAAATAGCCCTTGTTTCATTGCAAAACGACACACGTTACTTTTTTTAGCAAACCAATTAACGTAACTATTTAAATAGTCAGAGTAATTGCTACATTGGCGTTCAAAGGTTTGGTATTTAGTAAAATCAGCCCATTGAGGTGAGCTTGCTTTTTTTGATTTTTCTTTCTTCATTTTAATAACTTAACTTCTTAAATCGCCAAATTTTACCATTACGCACTATCTGCTCCAGTTTCGTAATTGCCTCCATAGATGAAAGACCCAAATCATTCTCAAGAGTGAGTAAAATATGAGCATACTCGTTTCTTAAGTTTGTGGCGAAAATACCTGGGTCATCAGAACCCAATACTACTGGTACTTCCATACCTTTTTCATCGGTTACTCCTAACCAATCAAAAATATGATGTTCTCGGTAATGTTCATAAAAACTAATTCTCACATTACTGGTTGGTAAGCTCTCGATAGCCATGTGTCGACGATTAATTTTACCAAGTACATATTTTTGTAATAGTCTAAATACTTCGTAATCGAATGATCTTTCGCAAGAACAATCCGTGTTAACTTCAACCAACTCTTCATAACGAAATACAATTGTAGAATCAGTAACTCCATGATATTTCGTATATATTAAAAATGCGTCTTTATTTTCTCTCTCAGCAATTTCTATTTTTTCAAGCTCATCTTTTATATCATTCCTAAGATAAGTATCTTTATCACGCTTAATGCCAAAGGCTAATAACGGATCTAAGTACCTTAACTTCCATGCTTCAAAAAGCAAATCCGGTTCATAAGCTTTTTTATACACATCTAAAGATAGCCTCCTTATTTCTGCAGCTATTAAATGCAAAACTCTACCGCTAATAGATTCCTCACATAAATGCTTATAAGCAAATACCAAGTCATCAAGTCTCTCACCTCGCTTGATGACAATACTATCGCCTATTCTTTCTCGCCATATCTTTGGATTAATACCTACCGCTGTCCCATGACCAATTCTATTGCCTGTTTTCAAATCTAAGAAATCGATAGCTTCAGCCACAGTTCTTATACCAGAGAGTAAATGTACGTAATCTTCACCTGCATGATATGTAAAATTATGATAACCGCTTGTCCTTAAACGCCTAAAAATTGGAGCAAACACTTCAGGTCCAGCATCTAGTTCATTTGCAGCCGCATCAAACCCATATAAATAATCGCCCAAATTAGTATAACGTTCACTTAATGCATTTAAACTTCTACGCGTTTTCTCGAGTTGATTACGAAGCTCATAATGTCGGCATTGCCAAGAGAGCTTTTTATCTTCTCTATTTAATTCCCTAGTTCGTTTATCTTCACGCTTAATAAAGTGGGCAACTAAGCTCAGCTTTAAACTTGTAAAATTATTTTTGTCTGTAAGTAAATCACTTAAACTAAATGGGTCGTGTTTTTTTTTAAAATTTTCTGATTGCGAATATGCTCTCAATTCACTGAACTGATAACACTTGTAATCGCTTAAGATAGTTCTCAATCGCTTTATATTACTTGGCAAATCTCGACTTGGAGCAAAGCGCCCCTCTAAATAATCAAGATCCCCTAAATCAGAATAGTTTAATTGATGGTAACGAGTTTGATATTCTTTCTCAGCCACACTCCGTATCTCATTAAAAGTAAACTTTTGAAACTGGTCAAAACCATATTGATTCGTCTGCTGGACAATTAGCCGATTAAACTGACATTTTATTAGCAAGTAATAATGAAGTGCTTGAGCAAATGCTTCATTCTTCGTATTTTCAAGATAATCAAAAAATGCAATTAAATAATATGCTTCTATAGCCAAAGGTGTTCTAACTTCAGGCGTAATATGCTCAAGTTTTTTGGAGACTAAAGTTTCAATATCAGCATAATAAGGTGCAGCAAATGTTGCATTTTTAGCTGCCTCAAAATCAGCTCTGTGATTTACATACTCTATATCTTTGAATTGTATTTCAAACCCTTTTGATAACGTTTTTTTATTATTAACATCATCGCATTTAGGTTGTTCTTGGTTAAAAACTTCATTTAATAACAATCGCCTTAATGCCCCGGCAATTCGTAAGCGTTTTAATTGTTCCTGTTGAGTTAACCCTATTTCATCAGCAGAATATAGCTCTTTCACTAAATCATTATTTTCCGCCCATTTTAGCTCTTTACTGAATTGCTGTGGCTTCTGAAGCGCAGAGACCCAAACAAGCTCAATTTCACTAGAACCATTTAAATGAATATGTAAATCATCTAGCTTAAGTCGTTCTATTAACTCATCAAGGCGAGGGTCTTTAATGCTTGGTAAAGCACTATAACGCACTTGTGGCTTTAAAAAGCGCTCGAAAAACTGTTTTATGTCACTTTTATCTACTAAAGATATAAAATCATGTTTTTTTTGTAATGCTTTAGCTACTGCAAGAAGTGGTGGTACCTCTGTAATAAGTTCTTGCCATTCAGCAAAGTTTTTAGATTCAATTAGAAATTGTCCATTATGGGTAGGCTCTACATACCGTTCTTCTAAGCTAGTAAGTACATCATTTAAAAACTTTAGTATTGTTGAGTTTTCTAAATCAAATAACCTTTTTAATCGGTTTTTAATTATATGATCAGGAGCTGAAGGTGTTCGTCTCCTTAACCCCTGAAATAAAATACGGCTAAATTCATGATTGTTTACCCCCCCATTTCTTAAATAGCTAAGTAAAGCCTCTGTATTACGAAAACTTTCTTTAATGATATTAGCTGGCACTATTATTCTTCCGGTTTAACAGAGCTACTCTGTGTTTGAGGTTTCTTACTTTCAGAGTCAGCAGCCTCTATTTCTTGTTCATTTTGTAATAACTGTTCTTTTACATCACTTTCTAATCCACCATTAGTCTCCTCTTTAGTTGCATCAGATGTATTTTCTTCTGCGCCTTCTTCAGGAAGAGGGGGTGGGGGCGGGGGCGGGGTTAATGGCTCAGAAGCAAGCTCTAGGCTTACCCCTAACTTTTGCCAGTCGGACTTTCCTGTTATTGGTATAGTATTCAATACAGGATAAAGATTATCGAATGTCAGATTTTCGCCTTCAATTTTTCTTGTAACTTTGATGGAATCAAGGTATTCGATCATTAAAGCTGTATATTCTGAATAGTATGTTTTAAATATTACTGAGCGCTTCTCTTGACTTAGATTATCCGCTTTTATGAGAGAGATATACTCATCATTTTTTAAGTTCTCTTCAATATTTTCATTTAAACAAAAGTTTGTATTTATCAGTTTTATAAAGCAACTGGCATGGGCTGTGTGCCAATTCCACTTTATTGGTTTTTTCTTAGTTTGGACAGGCTGCTTACGAAGGAATAAACCGATAATTGGACAAGCGAGCATTAAACCAAATAAAGATTCCTGAGGTTCAATTAACATTTCTTTATGAAGACTCAGAGCATCCTTATTACTACTCCCCATGGTAAATAAGTTATACTTTGCATACTTGGTTATATTCTCTACCAGCTCTTTTTCAGTATCTGCCAATGACTTAATGCTTACTTTTTCATTAATTTTGTTTAAATCATTATTTCTATTAAGGTCTTCAATTAAGCAGTAATGTAAAAAGAGTACGATTTGACTATGAAGCAAACAGCCTATGGCTGGATCGCGCTCTAATGAGTCTAAATTCTCTAAAAAGTTATTGAATAAGTTGTTTAAAGATGCACTTGATAAATTATTTTTAGGCCAATACTTTTTCACAGCCTTAATCCATTTAATAAGATTTTCGTAAAAATCACCACTATAGTTTTCAGCTACAGTTGGCAGTTCTTCTTCGGCATCGGCATCGGCATCATCTTCACGACTTTCACTATCATCATTATACCAGCTAGGCATTAAATGAGTTGTTTTAGGAGCTGCGTCTAATACCAATGACTTGATTTCATCATCACCACCACTTTTCTCAATTAATTCGAAAATACATGAAATTAAAGATAGCCCAGATAAAAAGTTTGTTTCGGCTCCTTTATTAAAGTCTTTCACTGAAACCTTGGCATAATTGATGAAATGACCCAAGTCATAGCTTTCACCTATAGATTCGATAGTGCTATAAATAAAGCCAACAGTCTGAACTTTAGGCATTTTATTTTTATCATTGAGCTTAGAGTATACCTTAGCCATGCCTGATAACCAATCCGCCATTTCACCATAAGTTTCATAACTAGTTTTTGGGTCTGCTAGCTTTAATACAGCGTTATGATAAGCTTCTTTCAAGTTCTTTCTGGCTGCTGTCTTCTGTGCTTTTGTTCCCTTTGTTATTTTATCTTTATAAGATTGAATACCTTGAATTTTATAAAACCTCTCAAGGTTAGCTTCAAAAAGTAAGCTTGTATTGTTATATCTTGGAACGGTATAAAGGCCTAAGTTTTCTGGGTTAGAAAGTGTGAACTTTGTAGCCTTGCCATTACTAGGTTGTGTTAGATATGCGAGTAATGCTTTTTGTGTAGTATGGCAAATACTAATATAAGTATCATTTAGAGACATATAATCTAATATCTCATTTATACTAATTTTAATTCCTTCCCTATTTCTTCGATTATTAGGATCTTCCGATCTTACATTTTGAGCCAAAAATACTGGGGTCGCACTAAACATCCCCCATTTAAAAGATTGAGAGATATCAAATTTAGTATGACTACTAACTAATGTTAAGAATGTTAAAACCCTAGAGTTAAACCCTTCTTCATCTGAAGAAGTTGTTATACTATCGAAGTTCTGCCAAACTCCTTCTTCAATAGCCCAACGCCAAAATAACTTAGCTAATGTAACCATTGAGTATTTCGCTACCAATAAATCTGATAAGCGAATTTTATAATTCGAAAATGCATTATTAAATATACCAATTACCCGCTGAGTAAAATCGTCAAGTTGGGCTTTATCAAACTCAAAAGAGCCAGAGTTGTTATTTGCAATAGAAGAACTCAGTTTTAAATCAACTAATATCGACTTCAATAACTGCAAAAAAGTTCGTGTTTGTAATCCCAACAGGCCTGAAGCAGCTCTCTTGTGTTCATGGGTCTGAGTGAGACCTAAACACTTCGATAAAAAAGTTGTGATTACATCCTCTAGAGGCACTTGAATGTCTTTGGAAGAATTATTTAAAAAAATCTTTGTAGTATTATCATTATTTCTTAGTGATTTTTGATGAAGGGTAAGCATACTAACCTGATTTTCTGGCTTTAGTACTTTCATCATGTATTGCTCTTGCAACTCTGACACTGTCGCAATTATATTATCTTCACGATAATCATTAAGGTTGTTGCTATTATGAAAATCTAGCGATGGTCGCTCATATTTCATAATTTCATCACCAAGTGATTTATACTGTGCCGAACGAATAAGCCTTGCATATAATTCTATATCACCTGATATTAGAACTATCCACTTTGGGCTAGTTAAATATTTTCGAATTGTCTCTAGAACTGGCCAACCTTTTTCAAATTTAGTGTCAATATCATCAAAAGTTAGCACAAAAGCCTTCTTATCAATTGCCTTCAAGGCGGACTCTACAAACTTATTTAAATTTCTTTCTAAGTTTCGACCAGCGGATGCTTTTTCTAAACCCTTTTCCAGAATATATGTTTTATCTTCCCACTCGTCTCCATATTCAGACGGCCCAATTCCATCTATTTGACATAAACCACCAGCAAGCTCTTTTAAACAGTACTCATATTCAGAGAAATCATGATCACTTATTGATTTTTTATATTTTGAAACAGCATCCCTAACCTGCGAGATTAGAATTATCAAGACATGTTCTTTTGAAGAAATTAAAGTTGGATCGATTATTCTGAGAACTTCCAAACCTTTGGGTATTTCTTCTTCTTGTTTACTGCTAGCCGATACTCTTTCTGGATTACTTAAACAAGTTAAAATGTGCCTTAAGAAAGTTGATTTGCCACTCCCCCTAGGTCCACTTATAGTAATTGCATTATGAAACCTATCATAAAATAGACTATCGTAATCTTGCTCAATATCGACTTGAAGTAATTGCTCATTTATTTTTAAAAATATGTTGTCACGCGCTTCTGTTTGGAAAACTTGATCAAACTTCAAATGTGTGACATCTGTTGTCATGTTTAAATCAAAAAAGATAGCATTGTCTTGAGTCATGATTTTCAAATCCATTTAATTTTTTTTTCATTAAATCATAACTATAAATAATTCAAAGTCGAAAAAGGAACAAACAAAAAATAAAAAGTTAACACAAACTGAACAACTGAAAGTTTTGTTATTTTTAACAAACTAGTGATTATAAGTTATCATTTAAAATGTTACACTTTGCTAAAAATAACAAACTAGATTAATTATGTTTGAAAACAAATATTGCTATTCATTTCCAACAGTAAGGGGGCAACAAGCAGGTCGCCCTTTTTACATTGCTACTTGCCCACTTAGGATTATTCCTAAAATATTTTTATTTGATGAAGAGGAAGTGCCTGCCGAGTTACGTGCGCAGCGTAGTTTAAACAGAACGCGCTTGCCTGATATGGTACGTTATTTAGTTGATAACCCTAAAGAGTATGTATTTTCGTCACTTACTGCATCTGTAGGTACTGAAGTGCGATTTATCCCTCATGAAGGAGCTCACGATTTAGGTGTACTACAAGTGCCTATGGATGCTGAAATATTGATAAATGATGGGCAACATCGCCGTGCAGCCATTGAAGAAGCATTAAAAGAAATGCCGGAGCTGGGGCAAGACAATATATCAGTACTTTTTTTTGTTGATGAGGGCTTAAAGCGTAGCCAACAAATGTTTGCTGACTTAAATAAATATGCAGTGAAGCCGAGCCCTTCTATTAGTGCATTGTATGATTATAGAGATTCGTCTGCGGGAGTAGCACGTTACCTAGCAACAGAGATAAAGCCTTTTGTGGGCTTTACTGAGATGGAGCAATCGACTGTTTCACCCAAAAGCGCAAAGTTATTTACGTTAAGTAGTATTAAACAAGCTAGCCAAATACTGCTGAGTAAAACGGCAAAGTCTCATTTTGAAGATGGTGATTTACAAGTAGCGGTTAGCTTTTGGCAAGCGTGTTTTGGTGTTATTACTGAATGGCAACAAGTGCATAATAAAGAGCTTTCACCTGCTAATTTTAGGCAAGAGTATATTCATGCTCATGGCATTGGTTTGCATGCGTTAGGGCGTATGGGTAAGTCATTAATTGCACAGCATCCTAGAGATTGGCAACATGTTCTGCAAAAGTTAAATAAAATAGATTGGCGAAAGAGCAACCCGATATGGGACAATAGAGCATTGCACCACGGAAAATTGTCCAAAGCTTCTAGTAATATTAAACTCACTGCTAATATTTTAAGGCAGGCTCTTGATTTACAACTTGAAGGCGATGATAAAAAACTAGAAGAAGAGTTTAGTAGTAATCATGTTTGAATTTCAAAATTATGACGATATCCATGACTACATGGATTTTATCGAAGACCAAACCTTTGCCGAGCGCCCTTTAAAGGAGCAACTTGCAGAGATTCAATATTTATACATGCGTGAAAACCAACCTTGGGTTGTAGCTTTTAGCGGCGGTAAAGATTCAACCGCTATATTAACGCTTGTTTATTTAGCTCTACTTGGTTTGAGCCCTGAACAACGCACTAATAAAGTTTACGTTGTATTTTGCGATACCTTAGCTGAAGTGCCCATTTACTTACAGAAAGCACTGCATGCTTTAAATACATTGCAAAGGGCAGCTAGCATCACTGACTTGCCAATAGAAACTCGTATTATTACCCCTAAGGCCAGTGATACATTTTGGTCTCGTTTACTTGGCCGTGGTTATCCTGCCCCCAATTTAAAGCTAAACCGTTGGTGTACTGAAAAGATAAAACTAAACCCATTTAAAGACTTTGCAAAAACTGAATTTAGCGCTGAACAGGCTCCTATCGTTGTTATTGGATCTCGCTCTCAAGAAAGCAAAAACCGTGAAGATATATTAGAGAAGTATCATTCAGGCAAAGAGTATTTTGATGAAACCGACCCTCATTATCGCAGATACGCTCCAATAAAAGATTGGCAAGTACAAGAGGTTTGGCATCTGTTGGGACAACAAATTGCGCCTGGGCAATACGAAGAATTAGGTCCTTGGGAAACACCTTGGGGTACTTCTAATATAGCTTTAGTAGAGCTTTACGACAGTACAAATTCAACTAGCGGCGAGTGCCCTTTAGTTGAAACAGCGTCTTCACCTGGGTGTGGTAAATCTCGTTTTGGTTGTTGGAGCTGCACCGTAGTTACTAAAGATAAAGCAATTGATGGACTTATAGCGAACGGTGAAACTTGGTTACAACCTTTAGCCTCTTTTAGAAACTTTTTGCACTCAACGACTGAGCCCAGTGTAAAAGGATTGTACCGCCAAAACAGAAGACGCGACGGTAAAGTGAGCGTTAAACACGGTATGCAAGAAGAAAAAGACATCGAGTTTATTCATGGGCCTTACTTTTTACACCTACGTAAAGAGTGGTTAGAACACCTACTAACCATGGAAAAAGAAATTAATGAGCAAGGCCGTGAAGTTTCATTAATTACAGAAGCCGAACTCCATGAAATACGTCACCAATGGCGAAATGATCCGCTAACACCCGACTGGGCCGACGACTTACCTAAAATTTATAAACGTGTATATCCCAATGGGCCTGTTGAGTTTTTAGAAGATGATGGAAATACGTTTACTAATGTTGAATCTGAAATGATTGATCATATGGCTCACGTTCATCAGGTGGATGCCGAGCTAGTGAAAAAGCTAATTGATTTAGAGCTGAGTGTATCTGGTTTAGGCAAGCGCCAAGGTATTTTTAATCGTTTAGATAAAGTATTACGCCAAGACTGGGGCAATGTGGATGCTGCAAAGCAAAAGCGTGAATCAGAGAAAGTTTTACAGTATTCGTTACTACAAGATATAAATGAAATTCAAGCTGAGTTAGACGGAATTGACTCGCTAATAAACAGTGATTTATAAAAATGATTATTAATAAGCTACGTTTAAATAACTTTAGAGTGTTTGCAGGTAGACATGAAATTGATTTAAAACCTCAAAAACATAAACCCATTATTCTGTTCGGCGGCTTAAACGGCGCAGGTAAGACAAGTATTTTGACTGCAATAAGATTCGCCCTACTAGGGAGACAAGCTTTTTCAGGCAATCTTTCAAATCCTGCATTTATTGTAGAACTACAAAAACTGATTAATAACAGTGACGGTAAAACTGATAATAAAAGAGCATATTTAGAGCTTGAGTTTGATTATGTTAGGCAAGGTGTTTGCTATAGTTATTGCGTAAAACGTCAGTGGCAATACGGTAAAATTGACGAACTTGTTATTGTAGAAGATGGTGTAGAAAAGTTTGAGCTTAACTATGAGCAAGCTCAAGCATTCTTAATAGAGTTGATCCCTGCGGGAATAGCTGATTTAGTCTTTTTCGATGGTGAGAAAATAGCTGAGCTTGCTGAAGATAACTCAGGCATAATTTTACAGCATGCAGTAAAACGTTTACTTGGCTTAGATATAGTTACTCGTTTAAAAGAAGATTTAAGAATTTATCTGCGCAAAGCTGGTATAGCAGCAAGTGAAGAAAAATTAAAAGAGCAATATCATGTATTAGAAGCTGAGAAAGATGAATTACTATCACAAGCTCTTTTAAAGCGAAATGAAGCTGACTTAATATTTAATAGCATTACAGAGCTTAACAGCAAAATAACTTTAGCAGAGCAGGAGTTATTATCTGGAGGAGGAGCTTGGGCGTCAAGCCGTGAAGATACTCAGAAATCAATAGATCTTAATATTCAAAATAAAGCAGTACTTGAAAGCCGCTTACAGCATGAACTTGAAGGCGATTATGCTTTGAGCTTAGCGCAAAAAACCCTAACTACTTTGCTTACCGAAATAACAAAGACACAAAACTCGGCCAAAAAAGTAGCTTTTAAAAATCAGCTTGATGGCTTTTTAAATCAATATAGCTCAAAAGATTTTTTTGCTTTAAGAGCGCAATTATTAGAGGCCGCCGATGACTACAGTCAACCTGGGGCTGACCTAATAAGTTTTGATTTAAGTGAACAACAAAGCGCATTACTCCATGCACAAGTAAATCAGCAAGCACTTATTTCTTCACAAAATGCTAAAGAGTTAAAACTAGAGTTAGTAAAACTACAAAGCACAATTGAAAATGCTTCAATAAATGTATCAAGAGCTCCTGAGCAGGAACAATTGCAAGTTTCTTTTGACAAATTAAGGCTTTTAGAGAAGGAGAAAAGCACTTTTGTTAAAGAGTATAAGGCGATTTTATTTGACGCGAAAACTCTGTTTAAAAATGCTCAAGATTTAACAAGCAAATTAGTTAAGCTTCAAAAAGAAATGAAAACAGCGTTTGGCGAAGAAGACTCTGCTATAAGAGCAAGTAGGACTATTACTTTACTTGATGAGTTTTCGAATGAACTGGTTAAATTAAAACTGACAGAGATTGAAACTAAGTTTATAGAATCTTATAAAAAACTTAATAGAAAAGAAGATGTTAAACTAAATATTAGTATTGACCCTCATAGCTATAATGTCGTTTTGGTAGATGACTTCGGCAATAACATCGATAAAAATGGACTTTCTGCAGGTGAAAAGCAAATTTTTGCTATTGCTATGTTGGATGCACTTGCTAGTGTTTCTGGTAAAAAATTACCTGTAGTTATAGATACACCTTTAGGCAGGCTCGATTCAAATCATAGAGATAAGCTTGTTCAACATTATTTTCCGAATGCTTCTGAACAGGTCATTATTTTATCCACCGATACTGAAGTAAATGAACAATATATTGGCCAAATGAAAGATTCTATTTCTTGTAAATATGACATTAGTTTTGATCAAGTCACAAAAACATCCTCTGTTTCAACGGGATATTTTTGGGAAAAAGAAGAGGTGAGCGCAATATGATTTTACCTAACAGAGGCATGAAGCTAACCAAAGAAACAGATGAATTTTTAAGACGATTAAAGGGCAGAACAAAAGTAACACCTAATATACTGGCTAGGATGGCGTTTTTTATATCCGTTGAAAGTGGAAACCGCTATAACAATGAGCCAATAGATCTAGATGGTACTCTTTCTTTAGATAAAGTTACTTGGTTGGGCGAAACTACATTAGCTACTGAAATGACTTTACAGATGCTATACCCAGAACACACTAGTCAAGAAAATACAAAAGCATGGGCATATCATGTCATGCAAGGCTCTAAAAGTTTTAGGAATGCTAAAAGTATTGAGGATTTAGTTTTTTAATCATCTATGGGGCAATTACTTACAATTTTAATAATACATATGCTTTGTAATTATTTAACCTTGCTCAGCTAAATTCTCAAGCTGGTTTATACTGTACGTATTGCGTCGCTAGCATGAGGGATATAATGCATAGATTAAAAAAATACGGTGTGTATTTGTTAGTAGCCCTCTCTTTTGGGAGTTCGGCTTGCGAAAAAAGGTTTTTTGTCGCGTCGCACGATACCTATTGGCCGCCTTACGTAGTTAATGTAGACGGCCACGCACAAGGTAAAGAGGTAACGGCACTTTGGCTTATATTTGCGGGGTCGCCTTATTGTGTTCAGGTTGAGTTTTTACCCAATACCGAGCGTGCATTTGTTGAACAAACTAAAGGCCGAATGGATTTAGGCTGGGCTGCCAGCTTTACTGAAAAACGTGCAGAGCATGTTTATTTTTCGGATAGTTACCGCAACGAGGTGATGTGGCTGTATCAGCATAAAAATAAACAATATAATGTTAAAAACCTGCAAGATGCGCTTGAACAGGGCTACACCGTGGCCGCCCATGTAGGGAGTTATTACGGCGAGCAATTTGAGCACTTAAAAAATATTTATCCAAAACAAATTATTTTTACCGGTGCGGCAAAAACGCGTTTTGCTTTATTAGCTAAACAACGGGTCGATTTTATAATTGAAGACCAGTTAGTGGGTGAGTACTTTATTAGCCAGTCAAACACTATTAAGCGAGTTAATACTACAACCTATGTTAACAAGGGTTCTATTCATTTAATGCTGAGTAAAAATACGTCTACTATGCAAGATGTTATTGAGGTTAATAAATTAATACAAAGCCGTAAGGCACAATTAGCAGAACTGTTTGAAAAATTATAACTAAATACACACTAAAAACCGTTTACAAAAGGCTGTAGTTTGAAAATATTATTGTTTATAACCCTTTTTACTTTTAGTGCATTTAATGCCTGGGGATGCACTAAAACATTAACAGTAGCTACCAACGAAAGTTACTGGCCGCCTTATGTAATATTAAAAAACAATACGCTGGGTGGGGTTGAAATAGACGTACTAAAGGCTATTTTTAAAAGCTCACCTTATTGCTTAAATTTTAGTGTGTTACCTAGCTCGTTACGTGCATTTGAAGAGCTAAAACAGGGCCGTGTTGATTTAATTTTTGCCGCCAGCAAAACGGCAGAGCGCGCTGAGTATGCCCACTTTACGTTACCCTACCGTGTTGAAAAGATGCTGCTATATAAACACGCCAGTTCGCCTAATGTTAATAGCATTAACGCGTTATTTAAAAAATCGCTTACGGTGGGTGTAAACAGAGGGAGTGTGTTTGGTAATGCGTTTGAACAATTACGCACGCAGTATGCAAACCAAGTGGTGCTTACGGAGGAGTCTAAAAAGCGTTTTACTTTGCTTAATAAGCAGCGCATTAATTTTTTAATTGATGATTCGTTAGTGGCGCAATATTTTACAAAACAGTATTCAAACATTATGCCTGCGCCATTGGTTGAGCCCATAAACGTTAATAATGTGCATTTTATGCTGAGTAAAAAAACGGTTACTGCCGACGATGTAGCAGCTATTAATTCGTATATTACTAACAATAAAGCGGTTATTGAGCGTATTTACCAATCACACCAGTAAATTTACTTAGTTAACCTCCTTTACTTGCTAGGCAAATTTTAAGGCTTTTGCACCGTTTAAGTACGTTTAGGGTTGGTTATAAATTAGCTGCCTTTTACCTTTCATTAATAGTGGCTGATCTGTATAATTCGCCAGCTAATTTACCCTATTGCTTGATGTTGTTTGTGGCCTTTTGCTACAGCAAGCTCCTGTCAGTACTCATTCTAGGATTACCCTTTTTGATCTCCACCGCAAATATTACGATGCAGTTTGGCGCAGAGCCGTTGTTTGAAAACATTTCAGCTAAATTTGGTAACGGTAACCGTTACGGTTTAATTGGCGCTAACGGCTGCGGCAAGTCGACCTTCATGAAAATTTTAAGCGGTGCGCTTGTGCCTAGCGCGGGTAATGTGTCGATTACCCCGGGTTTAAAAGTAGGTAACCTTAGCCAAGACCAGTTTGCATTTGAGCAATACACGGTGGTAGATGCGGTAATTATGGGTGACGTTGAGCTTTGGAAAGTAAAGCAAGAGCGCGAACGTATTTATTCGTTACCCGAAATGAGCGAAGAAGACGGCATGAAAGTGGCCGACCTTGAAAGCGTTTTTGCCGAAATGGACGGTTACACCGCCGAAAGCCGCGCTGAAGAAATACTAATAGAAGCGGGTATAGATAAAGAGTTTCATTATGGGTTAATGGCAAACGTTGCCCCAGGTTGGAAACTCCGTGTGCTTTTAGCGCAGGCCTTGTTTGCAAACCCAGATATACTGCTACTCGATGAGCCTACCAATAACTTGGATATTCATACAATTACGTGGCTTGCTGATGAGCTTAATAAACGTAAATGCACCATGATTATTATTTCGCATGACCGCCACTTTTTAAATTCGGTATGTACACACATGGCCGACATTGACTACGGCGAGCTGCGTATTTACCCAGGTAACTACGAGAAGTTTTTAGAAGCGGCAGGCTTACAGCGCGAGCAGCTGTTAGCCGAAAACGCTAAAAAAAGCGCAGAGATTGACGAGCTACAAGACTTTGTTAACCGCTTTGGTGCTAACGCGTCTAAAGCTAAGCAAGCAAGTTCGCGTGCTAAAAAAATGGATAAAATTAAGCTTGATGAAGTTAAAGCGTCAAGTCGTATGAGCCCATCGTTAAGTTTTGACGAAGGCAAAAAAATGTACCGCCAAGCGCTTGAAGTTAACAAGCTTGGCCATGGTTTTGATGGTGAAACGTTATTTAGTGGCGGTGAGTTTTTACTAGAAGCCGGTGCAAAGCTTGCGGTAATTGGCGAAAACGGTGTGGGTAAAACTACTTTTTTACGCTGTTTAGTTAACGAGCTTAAAAGTAATGAAGGCGAAATTAAGTGGTCTGAAAATGCGAGCTTTGGTTACTGCCCGCAAGACAGCACTAAAGATTTTGATAACGATTTAACGTTGTTTGATTGGATGTCGCAGTGGCGTACGGCCAAGCATAACGATTTAATGGTACGTGGCATGTTAGGCCGTTTGTTGTTTACCGCAGACGATTCAAACAAAAAAGCGCGTAACTGCTCAGGTGGTGAAAAAAACCGTTTGTTATTTGGTAAGTTAATGATGCAAGACGTGAACGTGCTTGTAATGGACGAGCCAACAAACCACATGGATATGGAAGCCATTGAGGCGTTAAATAATGCGCTTAAAGACTTTGCAGGTACGCTTATTTTTGTAAGCCACGACCGTGAGTTTGTGTCGTCGTTAGCTACGCGTATTATTGATATTAAAGATAAGCAGGTTATTGATTTTCAGGGTACGTTTGACGAGTACCTTGCAAGCTGCGAAGAGAAAAAAGCATAAACCCTTTGCTGTTTAGTGTAAAAGGCGCTTAGTTAGCGCCTTTTTTGTGCTTGGTTAAATGCATTAGTAAACAAGTAATTAGATCATCACCAAGAGGTGATTAACTATTGCTCGTGTTTTTTTGTAGCGCTGAGAAGCTTTCACTTCTAACGTGAGCAAGCTCTACGTCTACAAAATAGTGTTTAAAGTAACTTGTAGACGCGCAGCTTGCTGGCGTGAAAAAGCAAGGCTTTTTAAAACTTGTTTTAGATTAATTCTTATCTATGTTTATACAAAGCCAAAATATATTCCTTTCCTATGCATGACTCCTCAAAATTATTAGCACATCGTTTTTCA
>Ga0163180_10000574_pt1 | contig 21390 bp, 51 predicted proteins | sample AtlANTMetagenome_2_FD_109647 | JGI IMG/M metagenome (GOLD analysis project Ga0163180, IMG submission 109647) | Marine eukaryotic phytoplankton communities from the Atlantic Ocean - Atlantic ANT 4 Metagenome | ecosystem: Environmental > Aquatic > Marine > Oceanic | place: North Atlantic Ocean...
GCATTATCTGAAATCGTACACCAAAGATTTGAGGAGCAAGCACAATGACAATGAAAGTATTAGTTGCCTGTGAATACAGCGGAACAGTAAGAGAAGCATTTGCTAAAAAAGGTCACGATGCATGGTCATGTGATTTATTACCTACAGACATACCTAGCGACAAACACATTCAAGATGATTGTTTAAAGGTTATAGCTAGTCAAAAATGGGATCTCATAATAGGGCATCCCCCCTGTACATATCTGACAGTATCAAATTCGAAGAACTGGGCAAAACTTCAAGCTAATGGAAAGCAACAAGCTGCTATTGATTTCGTACTTGCTATATGGGATGCAGATTGCCCTCGTATATGTATTGAGAATCCAGTAGGAGCATTATCAACTAGATCAAGGATGGGTAAGCCCTCCCAATATGTGCAACCCTTTATGTTCAACCATCCAGAACAGAAGAAGACAGGCTTATGGCTTAAAGGATTACCTAACTTAATTCCAACAAATATAATTGATGTCTCAGGGTTACCTAAGAAGGATGTACAGAGACTTCACTACTTACCACCATCAAAAGATAGATGGAAGTTAAGAAGCAAAACTTATCAAGGCATTGCAGATGCAATGGCTGATCAATGGGGATAGACAATGTGACCTGATCAAGTCCTTAAACTGATCAAACAAATAATTCCTTTCAACCTTTAGGTTTGTGGCATACCCTTGTGCCAGCCTGGAATCTGGCGGAATTTTAAATTGCTCACTTTATTTATTAAAAATCATGCACGACTTTTTACAGGAAATCTATTTTGATTTCTGCCTTAAAAATGATATGCCAAAACATCCAGAAAGTTCTTCATTCAATGGGTACTTATCAGCGGATGATTTATTGCATAGCAACTATCAATTTACCAAGTCACAAGTTTACTGGTTAAAAAATTATGTAAGACTATGGAACATTCTTGATAATACATGGTTCGATAGTAAGCCAGAAGAGGAGGGTAAGTAAATGTATATAGAATCAACAGAAAAACAAGGATACCACAGGGGCGATCCTGCTGGGCATAGGTTGTTAGAACTCATCGATTTGATGGGATTTGACTATGACAGATTCTCATCATCAGGACAACAAACCTATAACGAAATTTGCACAATCATAGCCACAGTTAAGGAGGTCAAAGATGAAACTAACTAAAGAAGAAGCTAGATGGCTTGATGATAAATGGAATGACTTCTATTACTATTTTCAAGTTGAGGATATGTATATCAAAGACCAAGAGATGTACAAGAGTATTGGACAAAAATTATCGGAGGTAAAACAATGATTACTATTAAATTCAATACTGATAATGGTGCATTTGATAACTGTGAAGGAACAGAGTCAGCAAGAATAATTGTTGATCTCTGTAAACATTTAGAATTTCATTCAAATAAATTATCAAATGATACTTACATCATTAAAGATCTGAACGGACACAAAATAGGATCAATGGAAACAAGTTCAGAACAAACATATGAGGAGGATAACCAATGAAAGTAGGAGCAGGGGAATTTATTAAAACAAATTCTGGAGAAGTAATCTGGGGATCAGAAGCTTTCATAGATGAAGTATTCAAAGCTCTTTATGGTAATGAATATGAGTATGAAATCTGGTCATACAATGATGCCCTCCAGAAGATTAAAAACTTAGTACAACAAGTGGAGGATAACTAATGGAATTATCAAAAGAAGAACTAGTATTTCTCAAACTATTTATGTTTGATGCGTGGTTTTATTGTGACGTAAGAAATTACAGTTATGACGACAGGAAACTTTTTCATTCAATTAAAAGAAAATTATCTCAGGAGCTAATCAATGCCTAAAACAAAATCATCTCAAGAAATTAGAGAAGCTGCCGAACAAACTTATAGGTGGCAGAAAAAAATTGAAAAACAATTATGTGGTAGAACCATTGTGTCTGTACGCTACATGACTCCAGAAGAAGCTGAATCAAGTGGTTGGTACTATCAACCTCTACTAATAATCTTTGATGATGGAAGTGCAATTTGTGCTATGTCAGATGACGAGGCCAATAATGCTGGCAGTATTTCTGTCTTTCAGGGTTCTTGTGAGAAAGAGCCTGTACTAGATACCATTCCAGTAATGAGGGAGAGACTATGAAAATTATTAATAATTGCATAATTCAAAAATGCACTAATGGTGTGGGTGAATGGGAGACATTTGATGAAGATGGTTGCCCCCTTGAAACTTTCGACACTTATAAAGAAGCATTAGACAGTTTAAATAAGGATGAAGACTAATGGAACTATCAAAAGAACAAATGAAAAGAGTTATCGAAGAGCTAGAAAGTTCTTACGATTCAAAAATGTTTGAAGATAAAAATTTAGAAGAAATCATCGATTTATTTAAAAAATATCTAAATTCTGGAGAAACAAAATGATTACTCCAAGAATTAGAAAAAACAAATTTAAACTATTTATTCAAAAACTTAGGAGGTTATTCAATGGATTCAAAAACTAGAGAAAAGATTTTACATAGATGTGAGATCCTTCGATACATGGGAGATGATGGTATCTCCTGTATCTTTGATCAATTACCTGACGATGAACTGATGGAGGATTGTGGATGGGTCTTAGACAAGGAGCATGACGACCTCGATAACTTTCAGTTTGGTCTTACTAGGAAGATCATTAACAAGGCTGCTGCAAGGGCTGCTAATGATATGTGGAGTTAATTATGAGTAATGAATTAAGAGCTAAATTAAATTCAAAAGAATTGAAAACTTGTTATCGAAGAAGCCTTATCATGTGTCTTGAAACTTGTCACATATATGATGATTTAATTTTTGATTTTCAAATTTATTATCAAAATCATTGTGAAACGTGCCAAGAAGAAAGAGAAGATTATATGTGGGGTTATGAACAGGATAGTGATCAAGATTTAGTTAATGATTACATAAGAAGTAAAGGTAGAGAGATTATTCAAAAAGGTTTTTTTGAAGAGGAAAGTAATCATGGAGTAATAATCATATGAATTACTCACAGAAAGTTCTCTTCGATGATTGGATTAACAAATGTCCTATTGAAGGTGTGTTTGTTGATGAACCAGTATCACAAGTCAAAATGGATGATGGAGAGTTTGGTTATCTAATTCAAGTCTTTCTAATCATTAACAAAGAAGATTGGGAACAAAACCAATGTCCGCCTGGAATTTCAGAAAATTTTTAAAAAGTTCTTAAAATTGCCCTCTCAGGATCGCCTCAGACAAGCCAAACGCATAGCTTTGGTATAACCCTAACCCCCACTTTTTGCCCATGAATGAACCTAACATTAAATTTCTCGAAGCACTTGTAAAAGAAGCTTTCGATTGTTATGCAAGAGGAGACAATGAGGATGGAACTGCAATCCTCAATACCTTCTTTGATCGTATGCATCCCGACCTAATTAAAGATGCAATGAATGATAAAAAATTAATTTATGCATTAATTATTGCAAAAAATTCTAAGGATAAAGTTGAGTCGTTTTCCGCCACCGCCATGCTCAATTATCTAAAGGATAGAGGAGTAGAAATATAGACAAGTACCACACTATGAGGTAAACTTTAAACCATGCGACCTGAGATGTCCTTAAACTCATCAATTGCACACCTATTCATTATCACAATGACCACAAGCAATCGCAAACTAACTGACAACGAAACAGTAACTCAAAAAATCTTCGACAAACCACAAAGAAGATTCGTAGCTGGTACTACTAAGAGATCAGTTATCTCCGATCCAGAAGTCTCAATCAATGACAGATTAGAAGAACTATCTAATTTAGTTGCAATGATGAAAGACACTAAAACAAAGATAGAAACTATTAAAGATAGTTTTATGGATGATCTACAAGCTGCTTTAGATGACTCTGAAGACAGACCTATGATCACTCACAATATGGATAAGAATATGAGAGTTTTTCTACAAGTAAGAAAGACTTACAAATATTCTGACAAATTAGTAGAGAAGCGTACAAGGATTAAAAACCTTCAAGCTGATCTAAAAGCAGCAGAAGAGAAAGCTGTTAGAGAAAGTAAAGCTTCTTTAATTAAAGAAGATTATTCAGTAGTTTTTAAAGGTTAATTATGTTGTATCCAGTTAGAACAAAACCATCCAAATTTGGATCATGTGCTATCTCTGTAGGTATCACAGAAGTTCCCCCAGAAATCTGGGAGCGTTTACTTACTCGCCACATGAATGGAGATTGGGGCGATTTAGGTGACAGCGACAAAGCAACTAATGATAGAGCCTTTAAGGAAGGTAAATCATATTGGATGTTATCTGTCTACAAAAATGCCTACAAAGGTAAAGACATTTGGATTGAGACAAATGGCTATGGATTATCAAGAGATGTAATGGATCTTGTTAATCATAAAGTAGCAGACTACAACCACACAGTAATTATGTTCCCATCGGAACGCTAGTCATTCCAGGGGGTTTGGAGTTTTCCAAATCCCTTTCTATTATTCACTTTATTTACACCAAAACATGGCTAAAACTAAAAAAGAAAAATGGATTGCTAAAGAAAATGCAAGGCTATTAAAAGCACATCACGATTACAGAGAGATCCTTGAACAAAATCAAATCATCATTAAAAACAACTTATGGCAGATTGGTTTACTCCATGCTCCTGTAAGAACATTAATGAATCAATATTGTTTTTTTAAAGATCATACTTTTGATGAGGATCAAATTGAAATCATGTCTGCCTGTACAGGAGACAGAACAAATATGGATCCCCAGCATACTTTGTATTGTGAAATTAGATTTGGAATTAAAGTTCTAGAAAAAGAACAGGAAAGATTATCTACTCAGAATTATGAACTACGTCAAAAAGAAAAAGAAAGAGGAGATGTAGCAGAGTCTTATCAACTTTATCTTAGAGAAGCTGATAGTGAAGCCCTATCTAAAAAATATGATGAGTTATTTCCACAGGAGGTGAAGTAATGCTTAAACAATTTGAAGTTGGTAAATCATACTATCGTGAAATACCATCAAATCCATCTTTTACATTAGTAAAAGAACTTAAAAAAGAAGGTAAAGAACCTTATAGAATATTTCAAATCTGTGAGGTTATTAAAAGAACAGAATATTTTCTCACTATAAAAGAAGGTGAATTTCCTAATGAAAAAATTTATAGAAAGAAAATAAAAATTCTTCCTAAAAACAAAGATAGACCTACAGATCTTTATTACAAAGATAAAGTAGAGATTTGTCAGGTTGGATATTATTCACATGAAACAATTGAAGCCGACAAACCATGTCAGGAGTACGACTTATGAACATATTAATCAGCATAGTTCTATTAATAGTTGTCTGGACTCAAGTTCCAGACTTCACTAATACTTTCACAACAACACAGGAGGTGCATGAGCAAAAATGATCTGACCTTAACTGAACTTAAACAGTTAATCAGTACGATAACTTTCTTCCAACTGGGAGCAAGAACTAAAGAATTAAAAACAATCAAAGTTAAATTAAAAAATCAATTAAAGGAGATGGAATCTAAATGAAATTATTAAATGAAAAATTATATTACTATGCAATGTTAGACATATGCGTAGAACACAATGGAATAGATCCAGAACAAGTCATAGAAGACCATCCGAAGATTAACTTCGATGACATGACCGAAGTCCAGTTTAAACAATTTTTAAAGGAGAATTATTAATGGAACTTTTAATTGGAATAGCTTGCGTAGCTGTTACTCTTTACTACCTTTATCTGATAGCAGGTTTAGCTGATATTAGAAGAGAAAGAAAAAGACTTGATAGACAAACAAGGAGGAGAAGATAATGCTTCAATCAGAATACTTAGAACTAGCCATAGAGCTATACGACATCTACTCAGAGCATGATATACACCATAAAAAGTGGTTATCAGCTAGAGAGTTAGCCAAGTTAAAAGGTGGCCCAGGATTGATCGCAAAGGTTAAAAGAGGTAAAGGTTTTCTTAGTGAACTGAAACCTATCTTTGCTGATTATGTGAATACGCAGACTCAATATCAATCTTGTAACACTCCACAGCAATGGACTTGCAAATTTGATGATTGGTTATTTAATGAGTATGAGTTTACCAATCAAGAACTTGACGAACTACGTTCAGACAAAAACCGACAAGGAGGATGCAAAACTTCTGAGAAAGTTACTAACGGATAATTTATCCGAACAGGAACAAACTAGAATTATTCGTCATGTATTCTCTGATTTAATCAAGTGGAGTTATGACGATCTAGTAATTCATCTTACTCAAGTATTTAATTTTACTGATGATGAATGTTCACAATTAATACATCAGTATCCCATCCTCTCCACCTCCACCACAGAGGTTATTACAATGACAGCACCTAATTACAATGCAACAACTCCCAAAGACGTTACAGATTTAACTGCTAACCTTTGGCAAGCCAGAAGATTATTGGTAGATGCAAAGAGGTTAATCTCTGCAACTTCCCTGACTCCAGGCGATTTCGATTCTCAAGAAGACTTTGAAGATAATGTTCTTGAAAGACTTGAGGTTCAAAAAAATTTTCTATTAATTAATAAATTTTTAGATAATCAAATCAATTTTGCTCAACCACACATTCCTAAAAAGAAATGAAACTAAAACCTATACCAGAAAATACTTTCATCCTTAATGAGGATTCATTACCAACACAATCTGATGCAGATCCTTATGGAAAGGTTATGGTATTTAGAAAAGATGTAGGTTGGACAGTTGTTCAATTTACAGAAGTTATACAGTATGTAGCAATGAAACATACTCATTGGACTTTCACCCCCGAAACACCATGAATAAAAAAGAATTTTCATATGTAGTTATCTCCACCTCTGGAGAAAAATTTGAAGAAATACACGGAGTCTATAAAGATGTTGAAGGTGCTTGCTATGGTGCAAGATCAGCTTTAACTACTTTGTTTCCTAAACATGGAGATGAAGCAAAAATAATCCGATGTGAAATTATTTCTACAGAGGAAGCTAAAACTCAATTTGAAGATTCAAAACCAAAAGACCTCTTCGAAAAAGCAGATTGCGAAGATGGTTACTGTCCTTTACCAACACAACAAGTATCATGACAAACTTTAGATCAACTAATGAAGAAAAAGAACAGCGTATTAATTATGCTGCTGACCAATTAGCCAAAGGCGAAAGGTCTATGGTTATAGTAAAGAAATTAGCAAAGAAATATAATGTAAGTCCTCAACAGGCTAGAGATTATGCGAGAGAAGGTAGAAAAGTTCTTACAGATTCTATTGCTCCAAACGATCGTGCCTTCATCTTCTCCAAAGTAATGAGTTGTTTAGAACAAGACAGATTAGATGCAAGAGATCAGGAGAACCTCAAAGAGCAAGGTAAGGCTACAGGAGGCATGGTTAAGATGGTTGGTATGTTAACTACCATTGATCAAGTAGGCTGCTGGGAGGATTCATATAATAGTCATTTATTTAAAAATTTCTCTGAAGCTAAGAAGAAAGTAAAGCATAGTGATTTAGATGCACTAGATAATGATTTACCAGAGGGAGAAATCCCTTTCTAAATATTGGGGCAGAGGAGAGCATAAACTCCTTAGTCATACTGCCTTGATTAGATAATTGTAACTGCTCGGTCTAAGCGGTTAAGGCACTCTATCTAATTACGATATTTAGGTTCCCATCGAGGAATGGTAGTAGCACCAGAGGTTAAAGAGTCCTTATCATGGCTGCCATTAAGTATGATCTCGTAAGACCCCAAACCACTATAGTCCTTCACACACCTTACCTATGACAACATTTAAATACAAAGTAAACGACAGAATTAAAGAAAGAAACTCTAATCGAATACATGGAGGTTACATAGATAGCAATGGCCGACAGAAATTAATTAAAGCAAGAAGAGGAATAGTGAAAGCTATTAATGTTAAGAAGAATAGTGCTGGAGCAAACGTGACTCATTATCAAGTTCTCTGGGATAATCAATCACGTTTAACAGAAATCCAGGCTCATCGAATTGAACATGAGGTTGTATAGTGAAGTGTCCTAAATGTAATAAGAAAGCAAAGGCAAGTGCTACAAGATTCATTGAATATAACCATGCTCAGAGGAGAATCAGAACCTGTGAGTGTGGTTTTAAATTTGTGACCTATGAAAGAATCGAACCTGATAAACAAGATCTTGGAAAGCATTCAAAAGAAAAGAAAAAAGAATATTATAGAAAAGTTTTAAAAGAATTAATTGATGATTTAGAAGGTAGAACATATTTAGATAAAGAAAATGAAGAAAAATTTAGAATTTGGGAGGGGGTATAAACCCTATAATTAAAAAACTGAATAAAAAAAATGTTATTACTTATCGGATTGCTTATAACTTTAGGTGTAGTAGGGGTTCTCATCCTTATGAGGATTTATAATCCCCACTAATTTACTTTCGTTTTAGCTGTTTTACTTTCGTTTTTTACATTAAATCTAATTCTTCTTTGTTAAGCATTGGCTGTACTTTATTAAATCCTGCCATCCTAACTATCTTTGTACCTCTGTTTACTAAATTATTAGCACTTTCATAATTCTCATAACCAAATGGATTATCTACATAACTTTGATATTCATTTCTAAATGCATTGGCTTCATCAGCTCTACCTAATGCTTTTAAACCTTGAGATACATTTGCTACTTTATGATCTAAGAAATGCTCTACATCAAGACCACGATGCATCATGTTGTCACGAATCTCTTCATCATCAAAATTATGATTTTTTAATTGCTCATTTCTTAAATTTAAATTTTTAGTGTGTTGATGTAAATTTTCTGCATGATTAAATTTTCTAGTAAATCCATAATCTATAAATTTCGTCCTACTTGGTTTACTTGGATCATAAGCAATATGATCTCTCCTGGAATTATCAATACCTAAATCAGTATGGACAATGCCTTTAGCATCAGCTAAGTGAAGTTGAGCCTTGGCTACAGCTAAATTATATTTTGCATTTTCTATTCTATAAGGTGTTTCGAATTTGTCATAAGCACTGTATTTTCTATCTTCTGGTTTTAGTCCCTGTTTTCTTAATACATAATCTTGAAGCATCTGTATCTTTCCACCCTGATCTTGAATTGTTTTTACCTTATCCATTTCCATTACCCTGTGTCTTGGATTATCTGTTCCATCTCTTTTATCCATTGACTCAAGAATAGCTTCAAGTGTCTCATGTTGATAAGGATAATCAGTAACAGAATGAATCTTAGGAGCACGATTAATACTTGCTGCTTCAGTTTGAGTGGATACTTCTTGATCTCCCATCCTCATCCTTCTTTTTGTATCCTGTCGTTGTACTTTAAGAACTCTTGAAGGATCACCAGGTTTTTCAAAAACTGCACCAAATGCACCTTGTCCAATAGGTTTATATCGATCATACATATCCACAAATCCCTCACCATATTCTTCAGTTAGTACTTGATCTCTTAAAGGTTTATATTCACTTGGATTATCTGGTAAGAAAAAATCCGTGCCTGTATTCTTTGCATTATGAATTCTGTTTAAATTTCTACCTACAAGATCTCTTTCTCCTGCCATTCTACCCATGACTTTTGCCTTTGCATGCATACCAGTCTTCGGCCTCATATAAGTTCTAAAATATTCTTCTTCGTTCACACCTGTCCTACAATTGTATTTATATATTTTAAGTCAACTAAATGAATGAAATAACAGTCCTTATATATTTCATCTGCTTTGCAGTAGTTTTCGGTGCCACCTTTGCTTTCATGTGGAGGATGATGACCATAACTTTGAAAGATTTTGATAAAGTCAAAACCATCCATCCAGAACTAAGAGATGTAAAACCTGGAGAAGAACTTTTAGTATTTAAAGTCAAAGAAGAGAAAGATTAGAATAGTAAAAAGTTTGTTTAATTAGATGGGAAGATCTTCTGGACTAGGTAAAATGATTGGCGGAGTCGCTGGCGGTGGAACTGTTAAAGGAAGTGGAGGAAGTGGTATTCCAATGCCGATATCTCCCACTGAGAGTTTAGGCATAATGTCTGGTCCTATACGTAAACCAAGAAGGCAGGAAAGAAGAATGAGGCCGAGAGGTAGTAGACCTGATGTTCAAATTGGAAGAGTCACACAACCTGATGGTTCAACACAAATTACATATGGTTCTAGTCCTAGACGTAAAGAAAGAGGAGGATCAATTGGTAGAAGAATGCCTCCTCGAAAATTATCAGATCCAGATTTTAAATTTAGAGAACCTGATTTTATGAGTGGACGACGTAGAAGACCTTTAACTGGTGGTTATGATCCTAAATCAGGAGTTAGATATACAGACACAGGAGTCCCCACTGCTGTTGAACAAACAAAAAGAGTACCAGTTCAAGATCCAACACTAGGTGGTCCTCCAGAAAGAGAAGTACCTATTCCAAAAGAAAGAAGACAAAAAATTACAAGAGAGTCTGATCCTCGTGGAGGTGCTCCCTTCTCTCCAGATGAAAGAGCTATGGCAAGAGATAGATTCTTTGAAACAATGTTTGATAGAGCTGATGAGAGAAAGCAACAGAAATCTATGGAAAGAGCTGAAAGAGATAATGTAGGAGATGCATTAAGAAGTGAAAGAGAACTAAGGTCAAGTGAATTTGCTGGTCCTGGTGATGAGAGGCAGGGTAGAAGAGGTGAAGGTGGAATGAGAAGGAGAAGAAGAGGTGGTGGTATGAGAAGAAAAAGAGGTAGACGTAGAGACTTTACTAGAAGAAGATCTCAAATGGAAGGAGGAAGAAGAGGTAGATCTGGTAGAGAAATGGCTGAGTTTAGAGATAGATATGTATCAACACTTAGGTAAAGACAAAATATAAAAAGGTGTTTTAATAGAATAAATACCTTTAGTATGAATATACATACCCATTTTGTTATGAAACTAAAAGAAAAAACAGATTTAAAAAAACACCACGCAAGTATTTTAAAGAAACTTGATGGTGTTCTCTCCACTATTGATGGTTTAAGAGAGGATCCTTTATTTATAGATAATATTCATGGTGAGCAAGAGTTAAATCTCGATCAAACAATTGAACTATTTAATGGAATAAGATCACATTTCTTACCTCCTAATGCTCCTCCAGAATTAGCAGCAGGTTTCGAAACCAGCTCTTTTGATGTATCATAAGTAAACACTTTACATCTTAATTATGTACTATCAAGGATCTCACCATAGATATCAACCTTTTGTTGATAATCATACTAATCACTATGGAATGCTTAGACATCAAGTTCATAGGTCTATAGCTAGAGGAGATTATCAATATGCAGCAATAGCATCACAGTTGTTACACACAAATTATGATGATTTCTTTATAGAATATTAAATTTTATAACAGACCTTTTCAAGAACCCTTACCATTGCTAAGCTTAAGTTCCAGACCTTAGTTATAGCAATGGTTTTCTTATGTACAAATACTTGTGCGATGCAAGTATATCTACCCCATAATAAATTACGCAGATAAAAAATAAATATGGAAAACGCAAATCAAACAAACAACAAAGAACTAGCTTGGGCAGTATTATCAAAAGCTAATGGCAGTCAATTAAGTCAAGTAATAAAAATTACTGGATACAGAGATGCAGATGAAACTGTAGCAGAAGCACCAGATAAATTTTATAAGTCAGGACCTTTCTATATAGGTTGAAATTCCTATAGAATCCGCTACCTTTTCATAAGGTAGATAACAATTTAATGAAATTTCCAATAACTTCTTACGTGGTTTTTGTGCATAACCAAACAATAGGTGCTCATGCTCCACAATTTGAGAAGATAGATGATGCTGAAAACTTTGCTAATAGTCTGAGAGCTACAACATCTTTAACTGTTAGTGAACCAATACCAGTAATTATGACAGAGGAAGTCAAAGTTGGACTTACTACTGGTGATTAATAATTTTTATGCTATCTTGACTTATAGAATATATTTAATCAGATGGCAGTAGTTGTAAGTGTTTCCGTTCCTGATGACTTGAATGCTAAATGGAAACAATCAGACTTAAAGATAAGTCCATCACAGATATTTCAGATAGCTTTAGAAACACAACTTGATGGTAAGAACAAACATCTACAACATTGGAGCTCCAGGGCTTTAGCAGCTGAAAAGAAACTTAAATTAATACAGGCAATGGTAGGAGCAAACGATAAAGAAGTTAAAAAGTTTGCGTGGTTTGAAGCTGATGATTAAGGTACAATAAGATCAACACCTGCACTCCTCGTATGAAAGTTGTGATCACTCCTTCTTTCCCACAGATATCTAACCCTGAAGAGATACTTCAACTCAAAGATATTCTTGTGGATTTAAAGGAAGAAAGATTGATACCATATGAGACAACCATATCTGAGTTTAAATTATTGTGTTATGAAAGAGGATTTAATGAGTTCAGAAAAGACCTTAGAGTATTTGATTGTTAAGTAAAGATAGAATAGACCTAATAGTAAGTTAAGTTTGTAAGAAAAAATGGCCGTCCAAGGTTTCTTTAGTCCTAATAAAAAAATAAGGATGGCTGGAGAAATAGAAAACAATTCAGCTTTTAGTGTAAAGGTTAAGCCAGTAACACTTGCAAATAATATAAATCAATACAATGAACAAACACCATCATTAGATTACGCTCCAGATAGAGTTGGAGAATATATAAAAGAATCAGAAACTAAATCATATATTCCTAAAGATGATAAACCATACTTTACTCATAGTGGTGATTACTTTACCAAGGATCCAGATAAAGGTGGAAGTTTAATACAAAAAAGCGGTGATGATATGAGATTATCTCAAAGTTATGACAGAGATGAGAAAGGTCAATTAACAAAAAATTATCAAAAAGAATATGCAGGTTACTTAAAAAGTGGTGAATCAATGTATGGAAGCTTTCCTGAAACAACAGTAAAACAACTTGCATATAGAGAAAAACCTAAACTAACACTCGGTAATTTATTTAGTGGTACAGAAGGTTATATAGCAGATCCTAAAATGGCAGGTATTATGAGGGGAAATACTAAATATGATTTTGATAATTATAGAAGAGATCTTGTAAAAACAGCTGCTGAAAAATCACCTTATGGAGCAGATGTTGAAGTAGGTAAAAAAAGATTTGATGAATCAACTGGAGTAATGGGTTATAAATACGATTTTGATAAGGCTAAATTTGTTGATACAGAGAAAAAAGATATGATTCAATATAGAGATACACCTAAAGGCGAAGGATATTTCTTTAAAGATTTCTACAAACCTGGAGAATTTCAAACTAAAGAAGATTTAAATAGATACTTAACTGACAGAGGTGCTTACATGACAAACATGCCTTCTAATTTTGAAGGTGGCATAAGTGGTAAAGGAGAAAAGACAGACGATCTAACATCAATGTATAGATCAACAGCTGGTGATGAAAAGACTAGATTAGAAAAAGCAAAAGAAGAACAAGAAAATAAAAATATATTACAAAGAGTTGGAGATTTTGTTGGAGATACATTTAATAAATTAACAGGTACACAAGCAGCTGGAGCAGAAACATTACAGGCTCAAGGAATAAACACTTCTGCAACAACTAATATTTCACAGATGGGTAATGTAAGCCCTTCTGTACAAAGAGCTAGAGAGGCCGTAGAAAAATCAGTACGTCAACAAACTGGAATGCCAAGTAATCCAGGTAGTCAAAGACAAACAGGAGTAGGTGTTTCTGCAGGAAATTTAAGCAGACATAAGACTGGTTCTTCAACAAGTCGTGGAGGAATAAGTAGATCAACCTCTAGAGGACAAGGTGGTGGACCATCAAGTAGGTCTAGGGGTGGTACAGGAACTGGTAGATCTAGTCAGGGAAGTAAGTCATCTGCTAGAGGAGCAAGAGGTAGTGCAGGCTCTAGAAGTAGAGGTGGAACAGGTTCAGGAGGAACATCTACATCTAGATCAGCATCTAAAGCAAGCAGAAGTAGGACAGGAAGATCAAGGAGTCAATGTGACATAAGGACTAAAATAGATGTATCTCCATTAATAAACTCTAATTTAGTTAAAGATAATTTAGCTGAAGTAGCTTACTTCGTACAGGAGATTAGAAATTAAATGGCAATTAGAAGAGACAGTTTAAGAGCACAGACAGATTTCTTTTCACCTATGACTGGAAATACTGGCACGAAGATAAGATATGCAGATGCTCCTGTTCGTAAACAAGATACATACGGTTCTAGAGTTAAAGAAAGATTATCTGATATAGGTAAAGGAACAAGAAGAGCTGCTCCAATAATAGAAGCTATAAAAGTAGCTGTTCAAAAAACTGACGATCCTTTTACTCAAATAGCAGAGAAAAAAAGCTATGCTCCTCCAGAAGAAAATGATTTTATGGGAGCATTGGAAGGTGCAGGTAATGTCGAAGAAGCAATTCAAGCGGTAGGAAATGTTGTAGAACCGATAGCTAGTAGTGGTGGGTCTAATCAAAGAGCTGCACAAAGAAGAGCTGATCAACAATTTGCAAGGCAAGAAAAAAATCCAAGTCCTAGAACTAGCACTGCTGCTTTAGTCGCAAGAGACAATAGAAGATATGGAAATACAGTTCCTTCAGGATCATTTGGATCAGGCTCTTTATCAACTATAAAAGCTAGTCCAACATCTGTAGTCGATACAAATATTAAAAGGCATGTAGTTGGTCCTTCTACAGTTCAGCCAGGAGCTGTCGTTAAACAAACCCCTAAACAGGTGACTATGGGTACCACTTTCACTGGTATTGGTACAAGACACTTTACAAAAACATTTAAGCAACAACCCAAAACAGTAACAATTGGTGGACAAACAGTAGCAGCAAAACAATCGGTAGCAAGCTTACCATCAAACTATAAATCTACAGAAGCTAAAGCATTTGCAAAAGCAAAAGCTTATCAAGGTCAAAAGGCAGCAGCTAAAGCAGCAGCTGAAGGTAAAAATAAAGCTCAGCAGGCAGCAGCAGCTAGGAAAGCAACTGGCACTTCAATAGGTGCAGCTAAAGCAGCAAACAGAGCATCAATGAAAGCTAAAGCAGCAGCAAGACATGCTTCATTTAAGAAAGCTAAAGCAGCTGGTACTCATGCAAGAACAGCTTCAGCACAGAGAGCAAGAAATAAAGCAGCAGCTAAGGCGAGAGCAAAGGCAGCAGCTAAGGCAAGAAACAAAAGGTCTAAGAAGGGTAAGAAAGGTGGTGGTAAGAAAGGTGGCGGTGGTGGCTGTCCAGATCCAATGATGCTCATTTTGATGGCTAATGGTTCGCAGAAGAGAGCTGGTGATTTAAAGGTTGGTGATCTTATAAAGACAAATCATGAAAAAGATATGAAGTTAGGAGAATATAAAGTTGAATACGTCAATGTTTTAAATAATAGACAAAAAGCTAAATTTACTTTTGAGGAAAGTGAAATTGTCTGTTCTCTTACTCATAAATTCTATGTCGATAACGACTGGAAAGAAGCTAAAGATATGGTCATAGGTGATGAAGTCTCTGGTCAAAAACTAATTTCAATAGAAAATGTAGAAGATGGTAATGTAGTTCATATCACAGTTGAGGATGCTCATACATACATCTGTGAAGGACTCTTATCTCATAACAAGAGATGTGATATAAAAACAAAAGTAGATATATCAGATCTTACAGATATGAATCTATTACGTGATGACTTAGCTGATGTAGCATACTTTGTAAGAGCACTTAGGGAGGTTTAATTATGAGTGGAGACATAAATTTAAAAGATGAACCAGTAATTTTTTATAGTGAATACATGACTACTTCAAAAGAAATTCTTTTAAAACATAAAGGAATTAAATTCAATCTTTATAGGATAGTCTTAGAAAAGATAGGTAAATTAAAATAAATAAATGGCAAAAATTAATTCAAAATCATTTCTAGATAATTTTTCCAAAAATTTGATAGCAGCAAATGTTATGGTTCCAGACATGGAAACTCATTTTAATGTTCCAAAAGATTATCCTGAATTACCTGAAACATTCCCAAGCGGACAAAAGGCTAATTACAGTACACTAGGCAACTTTGGTCAATTTAAAAATGAAAAAGAAGAGAAAATGTATAGAGATGCTGGCTTTGATTCACCTATATTAAGAGATAGAATAAGAGGATTTATGGAATTTATCCCAGGTGGTATACCAGCTTCAGAGGGTTTTGATTATGATAAAACACAAAAAAATTATCCTGACATAATGAAAGGCATAGAAAGAGGTAATATGCCTGTCTACCGTACATATTAATGAAAAAAAATATTACCTACGGAGAAGTAATGGAGGTGTATAGTCATCCAATTTCTGTTCGCTATATTCCTAGAATATTTATTTGTCTATTCTTCTTGACTGTTACCTTTATATCTAAGCCAGTATTAGCTGAAACTTCTCAAACATTATGGATTCAAGTACCACAATGGGAAGATGATTGGTCAAAATGTGCAGTAGATGTACCAGACTCTGCTTGTCATTGGTATGTAATGGCTCCTGATAATACTTTTGGAAAAGGATTTAGTTGGAAAGATGCTCCTTGGTTTGATGCCAATGGTCTTAAAGACGTAGCAGCCATAGATAAGTCTACAGTTTTAGAAAATCTTCAAGCTAAATTATAATTTACAATACATCTAACTGAATTAATTGCCTGTTGTGCAGTGTGATATTGTCCTCCATCAAAAATAACTACTCTTCCCTGTTTAGGTGTAACTTTTTGTTTTACAGTATAAGTATTTGACTCGGTTCTTTCATTGTAAATAACTGTATCTCCATCACTATCTTTAACATAATATAAAACTACTATATGACGTTCTCCTTCATCAAGATCAATATGAGGAGTATCATCCTCATCACTTTGTAAATTTAAAGGGAATTGCATAAAAGATCTGCCTTGTAAAATTTTGGCAGTAGGGACTTCCAATGTTCCACAGGCAAGTTCTAATAAAGGTATAAATAAATCGTGAAAGTCGCTTACTATATCACTCGTTTTATCATCATTATATTCAATATATACGTGCGAAAGACCAGGACGCCCCTGATTATCATCTTCAAAAGCAGCAGTAACATCATCAATATAATGCCAAGGAAATAAAAGATCTCCCCACTCTTCTTTACCTAATAAAACATCTTTAATGTCTTCTTGATAATCTTTATCTATAAAATCATCTATAACTAAAATTCCACCCTTATCAATCATGAGATCCCTCTTTTGCCCTCCACTTAATTATATCTATTAACTAGATCAAGTCACTAATATCTCATAATCACTAGCATTATTGTTGGAGCAATTGTATAAAAATAATCTGCCCACTCACAACAACCTTTTCCAAGATATTTATCATAATACAATTCTTTAACTGCTGGAATAATAAGAGCAATAATTACTCCAATTTTTCCAAAAAAAAGTATAAGAATAAAAGAAAGAATAGCTCCCCAGAAAAAATGTAAGAGTTTATCTTTTTGAATATTTCCAATTTTTTTTAAAAATTTTTCGATCATTTATATATTTCTCTATTATTTATGTCTCCTTTCATAGGAATATCAATATTAATATCAAAAGGTTTAAATTTTTTAGGTGTGAAATACATAGCAGCACGAGCTAAACGAGTCTTTGGTGATACTTCAAAATCATATCTACCTGTTCTACCTCCTATGACTCCCCCAAAACCTCTTCCTAATTCCTGTAATCCTTTTATCGGTTGAAATTTACCTGAAACTAAGTCTGGATCTTCTTGTGGATTAACCATATCGTAGGTATCTCGTATATTTACATACTTACCACCAATTTGTGGAGTTGATTGAAATCTACCTAATGTTTGAATTACATCTTTACTACCTGTTCCATATGGATTAACTGCACCAAACCTTGGTAAATCACTAGGAAAATCTAAAAAACTTAATCTTTTACCCATCTGTCTATCCCCTTCTTCATTTATAAACTCCTCATCAAATCTTCCGCTATTCATATCAGCTGATTTAGTCTGCTCTCTAACATTAGATATATAATCATCACCTAAATCTAATCCTTTAGATCCTAATCCTGTGTAATAACGTAAAAATAAATTTGCACTAGGAGATAATTTATTTAAACCAGATGATGCTAAATTTTTAAATTTTTCTTTAATACTCATTTCGTACCCCTTTCTGCCATTTTACTTGCAGCCTTCCTAGCTTTACGAGCTTTATCAGTATTTTTTACGAACTGTTTACCTTTTCTACTTTCTCTTTTCTTTTTATCGTCAGTCTTCTTTCTTTCAGCTTTAGACATAGCAGCCCAAGCAGCTTTAGGTAAATACCTTTCTGTACTTTTCTTTCCTGGTTCTATCGCTTTATCAGCCATTTTTGGTTGAACTTCCTTTCTCAGCTGCATATAAAGCAAAAGATTTTGCAGCAATACTATTTAAAATTAAAGTAATATTATTAGAATCATTTTCATCACACATATCTGTGTCAAAACATTTAACAACGGTGCCAGCAACTATAACTAATTCGAAAATTACTACAGCGAATACTAATCTGAGTGCCCAAGTTACTGATTTCATTAGTCTTTATCCTTTTTCTCATATTCTTTTTTAGTCATCCACTTCTCTTTACCCCAACGCTTAAGATCTTTCTGTTTCTTACCTTTACCTCCCTTGTAACCTCCTCCTTGAGCTTTATATTTTTGTGCAACCATTTGTGCTTTTCTTGCAGACCACTGACCAGGCTTACCACCTGAAGATCCAGCTTTTACCTGATTAAATATTCTTTTTCTCAGGCCAGGTTTAGTGTATTTTGAATCGTCTTGTGCCATTAAAATCTATTTTGTATTGGCTCTTTATTAAGAATAACAGGGGGAATACTATCGGAATGAGATCTTGAAACCTCTCTCATATAGTGTGGATTATTCATCTCAAACTTAGGTTCATTCTTTCCTATATATGAAACTACAAAATTACATTTATCTGCTTTTTCTTTTTTCTGTGGCAAAAATGGATCTGCTAATCCTGCTGTCACCATCGAATAATCATTGTACATATTCGAATATTTGACAGGAAAACTAGGATAGTAGCCAACAGCTGCCATTCTCATTAGATATCTGAGAAGATAGAGCCAGTTTCATCCATTCTTTTTCTTAAATCTGGACGATTATTTAATAAATCTAATAAATCTTTATTTATTCTTTTACCTGTATTTGGATCTACTACAGAGGTATCTCTCATTAATTCTTGGTAAGGATTTTGATTTTGTAAAAAACCAGCCACTTTCTGCATCAAACCAGTCTTTTCATTTTCGTTTACTTTTTGAGCTAACTCTTGAGCACCTTGACTTGTCTCTCCAGTATCCATTCTTTGCGTCCCATTAATACCTACTAAATCCATTGCGTTTCTAGCTAAACTCCCAGGGCCTCCTAGCATTGCTTGTCCAAGAGCACCTGCAGCTTTCTTACCAAACTGTTGTAAACCACTGTCACCTTTCTTATCAAAATCAGTTAGGCCACCAGTCAACTGATCCCCAAAACCTTTGATAGCTTCTATATTTCTTCTTGACTGATTCTTTTGAAACTCTTGAAGACGACTATCTCCTCTTTGATCAAAGTCTGTCATACCACCAGTTGCGAAGTCAGCAAAACCTTTAGCAGCCATTATATTTCTATCTAATTGATTTTTCTGAAACTGTTGCATTCGATTATCACCTTTTTGATCAAAATCAGTTGCTCCACCAGTCATAGTGTCTAATACACCTGCTAAAAATCTCTTACCTTTATCTGATGTTGCTGCAGCACCTAGTCCTGGAATAGCCATTGTATAAATAATGTTTTCTTAATTCTACTAGTAGTATTCACATAAAAAAAGACCTAGAGCACCACCTCTAGGTCGGAAATCACTTTACTTTGCACACATACATGTTTCGAGGAACCATGCACTGTCTTAGATTAGCGGTAATAAACCTTCAAAGTCAACCTATAGCTGGAGCTGATAGAGCGACCTGAGTAGATTCAGCACAAGCTAGATCTAGTGGGAAGTTGTGAGCGTTACGCTCGTGCATAACTTCAAAGCCTAAGTTAGCTCTGTTAAGAACGTCAGCCCATGTAGGAACGACCTTACCATTAGAGTCAACAATTGACTGGTTAAAGTTAAAACCATTTAGGTTAAATGCCATTGTGCAGATACCCATTGAAGTTAACCAAACGCAAACAACTGGGAATACTGCTAGGAAGAAGTGAAGACTTCTACTGTTATTGAATGAAGCATATTGGAAAATTAAACGACCGAAGTAGCCATGAGCTGCAACGATGTTATATGTTTCCTCTTCTTGTCCAAACTTATAGCCGTAGTTTTGACTCTCGTTCTCTGTTGTCTCCTTAATTAAAGAAGAAGTAACAAGTGAACCGTGCATTGCACTGAAGAGACTACCACCGAACATACCTGCAACACCAGCCATGTGGAATGGGTGCATAAGTATGTTGTGTTCTGCTTGGAACACGAACATAAAGTTGAACGTACCTGATATACCTAAAGGCATACCGTCAGAGAATGATCCCTGACCGAAAGGATATACAAGAAATACAGCGAAGGCTGCTGAAACTGGAGCTGAGTAAGCTACACAGATCCAAGGACGCATGCCTAGTCTGTAACTAAGTTCCCATTGGCGTCCCATGTAAGCTGAGATACCGATAAGGAAGTGGAAGATAACCAATTGATATGGTCCTCCGTTGTAGAGCCACTCGTCGAGAGTGCCTGCTTCCCAGATGGGATAGAAGTGGAGTCCGATTGCGTTTGAGCTGGGAACGACTGCTCCTGAGATGATGTTGTTTCCATAAAGAAAAGAACCAGATACTGGCTCACGTATACCGTCTATGTCTACAGGAGGAGCTGCTATGAACGCAACGATGAAACAAGCTGCAGCTGTAAGTAAGCAAGGAATCATTAAAACACCAAACCAACCAACGTATAGTCTGTTGTCTGTTGATGTAACCCACTCACAAAAGTCTTGCCATCCTCCTAACAGCTCGGATTGTTTCCGACGCTGTAGAACTGATGTTGCCATAATAGTCCGTTGTAATGAATATAAAAAAAGCCATCTGAGATGACTTAATATAAGTATACAATCGGTATGTCATGAATCGTTGACAATTCTATCACATAAAAAAAGAGGGGCGAACCCCTCAATCTTTTAGTGGTTACCAGTAATTATACGGAAGTTTTCTCGTTATTGTTATTTGCTTCGTAATGATAAACAGCACCACGATAAACATGAGAAACCTTACCTGGTACACGAGTCAAAGTTGCAGCTGCACCTTCGTTCTTCTGGTAAGCAATTCCACGATAAGTTAATTTTTTCATAGGTTTAACCCCTTATTGACAGTATTCACTATAGCACTTTTGTATCAATAACTACCGTTTGTAAAGATACATTAAATCTTAAGAAATTGTTAA
>Ga0163180_10000575_pt1 | contig 21370 bp, 23 predicted proteins | sample AtlANTMetagenome_2_FD_109647 | JGI IMG/M metagenome (GOLD analysis project Ga0163180, IMG submission 109647) | Marine eukaryotic phytoplankton communities from the Atlantic Ocean - Atlantic ANT 4 Metagenome | ecosystem: Environmental > Aquatic > Marine > Oceanic | place: North Atlantic Ocean...
AGTATTGCTGATTTAACAACAGGTGTTAAAAAAATTATAGCAGGTTCAGATATATCAATTAGTCCAACAGATGGAGTTGGAGAAGTAACAATAAATTGTACATTAGATCCAGGAGTAACATCTTTAATAGCAGGTGCAAATATTGATTTATCACCATCAAGTGGAGTGGGCGATGTAAATATAAGCGTAACAGGAGTTGTTACAGGGGTAACTTCAGGAAACACTGATACAATAACAATAGGTGGAACGGCAACAGCTCCGACAGTAGCAGCAAATACTACATCTTCTATTGGAAGTGGTGGTGTTAACCTTGCAACAGCAGGGTCTATATATAACTTTGTAACTACAGGAGTTAATGCTAGAATACAAAATATTACTAATCCAGTTGATGCGCAAGATGTAGCAACTAAATCATATGTTGATCAATTAACCGCAGGCGGAGTAACATTCAAAGGCGGCTTTAATGCAACGACAGGTGTTATAGACGGAGGCACAGATAACTTAACAACCGGTGCGACAAGAGTTGCGGTTGATGTAGGAGATTTATATGTAGTAACTACCGCAGGTGATTTTTATGGAGATGCTACCGTACCCTTAGCAGTTGGAGATCAAGTATATGCTCAAACAGCTGCAGTGGTTGGAGCTTCGGTAATTGGTGATTGGATTACAATAGAATCTAATATAGTTCCAGCAAGCGCAGGTGCAACCGATGGTGCAACCACCAAAGGTGTATCAGGATTTGACAATCAAATGTTTGCGGCTACCGCTGATGGATTTATAACCTCAACTACTCTTAATAATATAGTAGTAACAGTAAACGGTAGTTCAAAATATGAAATAGACGGAACAGCTCAACCAACAATAGCTCTATTACCTGATGTTACATATTTAATAGATGTAAGCGATTCGTCAGTTAACAACCATCCATTTATATTAACAGAAACTTCAGGAGCAGGTTCAGGCGCTACAGCTTATACAACGGGTATAATATATTTAGTAAATAATGCAGCAGTAAACCAAACAGATTGGGAAAGTAGTTTTTCAAGTACCACTACTAGAAAGCTTAGAGTAACTCTTACGCAAACCGCACCTGTATTATATTATGGTTGCGCGGTACATTCAAACATGGGTGGAAGTGTTAGCCAGGGCGGTGAAGTAACAAGTGTTACAACTACAGATGGTACTTTTATAGATTTAACGCCTGATGCACCCGCTGTAGGCGCGGTTACAGTAACAGCTGATTTATCAGCAACCGGTACTACAGATTCAACTACATTTTTAAGAGGTGATAATACATGGGCAGTGCCGCCTATAACAGACAACTATGTAGATGGTATTGCTTTTGATACAGCAACAGGAGTTTTAACTTTAGATAGAACAGGTGCGCTTTCAGATCTTACTCAAGATTTAGATGGTAGATACGCATTAAGTTCTGATATACCAGCTAGTATTACACAAACAGTTACAACAACTAACGGTACATTTATAAACTTAACACCTACATCTCCAACCTCAGGAGCTGTGACAGTTACTGCAGATTTATCTGCTACGGGGACACCAAGCTCATCAAATTTTTTAGCAGGAGATAACTCCTGGACTACTGCGCTTACAAGTGTTGGCCTTACTAGTACAGCAGGGACTATTACTATAGGTAGTTCGCCTTTAACGGCAAATGGTACTATGAATGTTGACTTAGCATCATCAGGTGTTACTCCTGGATCTTATACTAATGCTGATATAACAGTTGATACGTACGGGAGAATAACGGTAGCAGGTAATGGATCAAGTAGCGGTGGAACTGTAACTAGTGTTACCTCCGCTGATACAAATACAATTTCAGTTGCTAATTCAACCACAACTCCTGAAATAACCGCAGTAACTGCAGCGGTAGCTTCTGGGTCAACGGCTTTAGTAACCAGCGGCGATGTATATAGTTATGTTAATACAAATGCACCTGGAACTGTAACATCAATAGGCTTTGACGTTTCGGCATATAGTGCTTTTTCAATTACTCCAGGAGGTGCAATATCTTCTAGTGGTACATTTACACTTGGTATAAATGGAGGGTCGTCTGGTCAATTTTTAGATTATACAGGAGCTTGGTCTACACCATCAGGAGCTTTATATGATTTTGATACCACTTCTGCAAGTAATGGAGCAACATTAACACTTGATGAGAACTCAGGTTCAAGTGCTGGAACATTTTCAGTTATTCCTAATGATACAGCAGAAATAGCCGTAACAGTTACTACAGGTAATACAGGCGTTGCAGCAATAGGTTTTCCTTCTAGTGGATTTACTGCACCTGATGGTTCAAGTGCAACAACACAAGCTAATAGTGATAATTCAACAAAACTTGCTACGACTGCATATGTAGATAGCATGATAGGTACTATACCTGCAGGTCTGGTATTTCAAGGTACTTGGAACGCTAATACTAATACCCCTACATTAACAAGTGGAACAGGTACTACAGGACATTTTTATATAGTATCAGTAGATGGGACAACTAACTTAGATGGAATAACAGATTGGAAAGTTGGTGATTGGGCCGTGTTTGTAGAGCAAGGAGCAACTGATCAATGGGAAAAAATAGACAATACATCAGTGCTTGATGGTTCTGGTGTAGCAGGCCAAGTAGCTTACTGGTCTACAACTTCAGAGTTAGCAGGGGATACGGGTATGACATATGATGCTTCTACCGATGTATTAACAGTAAATAGTGCAACATCTACGCAGTGGACTACAGCTTATAACAGAAGTTTAACAAGCGCAGCAGTTACCGGTACGACTACTAAAACACTTACCCTAACACAACAAGATGCTAGTACAATTACTGCATCGTGGACAGATCTTGATTCAGGCGGAACGGTTACTTCAGTAGCTTTAGATGCTTCTGCTTTTTCAGCTTTTTCAGTAACTGGTTCACCCATTACAAGTTCTGGAACATTAACGCTCGGGATAAACGGTGGATCAGCAGGACAATTTTTAGATTATACCGGTAATTGGAGTACACCAAGCGGAACAGGAGTTTCATCTTTCCAAGCAACTTCTGGAACTGGTATAACTTTATCCCCTACCTCATCTCAAACAGGTGCTGCAACTTTAACTGCTAGTTTAGACAATACAGCAGTAACAGCAGGTAGTTATACAAACGCAGATATTACAGTAGATGCTCAAGGTAGATTAACAGCTGCATCATCTGGCTCAGGTGGCGGTGGTGGAACAATTTCCGGTAGTGGTACTACAAATAAAATTCCTAAGTTTACGGCTTCAACGGCTATTGGTGATTCTATAATTGATCAGCCAAATGCTACAGATGTAACAATAGCTAATTCAACAAGTGATAGAGTTGGTGTAAGAACTGCATTTCCGGGATCAGCGCTACATGTGGAAGGAAATGTAAAAACAACATCGGTTAATGCAAGTGAGCAAGGCTTTTTTGCATCAGGTTCACAACCAGCAATTAAGCAAGGAGCATATGGTAGAGGTAATTTCTTTCAACAACAAGGGGAAGAAAATATTCCATCGATGTATGGCGCTTACGGGCTTAATGGTAAAATGATAGAGGGCAGAAGATCAATGGTTGTAAGAATACCTCCTGATTCATGGCCAGCGGGTAATGGGCTAGGGGCTGGAGCGCAAACTTCAATTCAATTAGTTCCATTTAAATCAGGCCAGGTTATATTAGATGTAAGATGCACGGCTATGTATATACCTAATTTAGCAACAACTGGTTCTCCAACACCAAGTTGGGGGTCTGATCCATATCCTATTAGATTAATAATGGCTGGTAATCCTAATATTCCATATACAAACGGTAATAATTTTTGTACTCTTTCTGGGGTTCCAAACGATGGGCTTACCGGTTATTTAGGTGCTACCGGAAATTATAGATTTTATCAAATGCCAATAGGTGTACAAGGTAAATTTAATAACGCCGGAGGATATGATAGTATGGCTCAATATAGTATGTCTAGAGGCCAGAGTGGATTAAGTTGGTGGCAAATAACAAATCCCCCTCCTGTAACAAACCCTCCCTATGCAAACGCTGCAAGTTTAAGACTAATGCTTGTAGGTACTACTAGAATTGATGGTAATGTTCTTAATGACTGTTTTTTTTATGTAGAATACGTAGCTATTAATAGAACTAATTTAGTAAATAATGCAAATAAACAAGCAGTAAGTGTAACTAGTGCTAGTCCTAGTCCAACGGTTACATTTCAAAGAACAGCATTTTTAGCTAGTAATAACAGACAATCAGCTATTTGTAGTGTTCAAACGCCTCCTAATTCAAATATAAAATATTGGCATAATGGTAGATCAACATTTCCTGAAGTTGGAGATAGAGTATTTCAATCAGATTCTACTACCGGGTATGCAAGTAGCACAGCTGCTTTCAACGGATATTATTATTTATATTCCGCAGGCGGTAAAAGATATTATTTTAGAATATTTGGGGGATCAGCAAATCCAGGTACTGCAACAGGAACTATAACACTAAGTACTAGTTGTTCAATTCCAGCCGCGGCTCAACTTACTGAAGTATTTTATTTAGTTGTAGCAGGTGGTGGTAGTGGTGGTACACGTGCAAATGGGGTACCCGCAGGTGGTGGTGGTGCTGGTGGTTTCCGAACAAACTTTGGAGGAACTGCAATATCTGTTGCTGGAGCAGTACCTCTAAGAGTAGGTGCGGGAGGTGCAGCAGCTTCCGCTACAGTTAATACCAATGGATCTAATGGACAAGATTCTGACTTTACAACTATCGTCGCGGTCGGCGGTGGTGGTGGAGGAGGTACTACTGGTACAGCCCCTAATATTCCAAATGCCCCATCAGGAGGTTCTGGTGGTGGTGGCGCAGCCCCTTATTCTGGTGGTGGTGATAATGGTGGATCTGGAACAACGGGCCAAGGAAACGCTGGAGGTAAAGCCGGTAGTGGTTCACCTACTGGTGCAGGTGGTGGTGGTGGTGCCGGCGGTGCTGGTGTAGCTGGATTTGGGAGCACAGCTGGAAATGGCGGAACTGGATTACAAAGTAATATTGACGGGCTAAACTTGTTCTACGCTGGTGGCGGTGGAGGAGGAAGATCCGATGCTACCGTTGGGGGTACAGGCACAAATGGAGGTGGAAATGGTGGTGGTACTAGTACTGCTCCAACTGCTGGAACTGCAAATACCGGTGGGGGTGGAGGAGGCTCATATAGTTCAGCATCTTCAGGTGGTGCAGCTGGAGGTTCTGGTGTAATTATAATAAGATGTTCAAAAGCAAGCTTAGTGTTCAGTTCTGGTGTAACAGTAAACGGTACGACCGGAGGGACAGTCAGTGGTAATGCTGTTGGTTCAGATTATTATTACAAAGTTACTGCAACTGCAACAGGAGGAGAAACAGTAACATTTAGTTAATATTATAAAACAAATTAATTATGAGAATTCCAAGAAACGGAGTAGCAAAAGATATTCGCCACTTTGCGGGCAGTTTGCTTGTGTTTGGCATGATCATGGGGATTATGTATTATTTAACACAATATGAAATACCTAATACAAATAGGGATTTATTAACTACACTTGTAGGAATGCTAGCGGCTAGTCTGGCATTAATAATAAGCGCCATAACTGGAGCCCGTCCAAATGAATTAGAAGAGGCTAAAAAACAAATATCATCTATGCAAATGAAGATAGATATGCTAATAAGTCAAAAAGATTCTTTAGAAACTATGGTCATAAAATTGCAAGATGATATGATAGATCGTTTACTTTTGAATAAAGCTTTAGATTATGACGATAAAAAATGTATTTGCGGCGAAAATAGTTGTAGCTGTAAAGGAGAATAAAACCAAGTAATTATAAAATAAACCTTTATATTAATTAAAAACCAAAACCAATGACACTATTTTATCAGACTCATACCTGGTCTAGTCAACCAAAAATTTCCAGTGAAACCCTTAAACTTTGGAAACATATTGTAGAAAAAGTAAACTGGCGTATCACCCAATTACCAAACGGCTTTTATCAAACTGAATACCAAGATCTTAACAATAAAGATAGTTGGCATGATGTTACTAGAAGAGAAACACTAGAAGGAGCAGAAAAAGCTATTGAAGCTTCTATTGAACATTACAACAAAAAACTAGAATTTCTTGATGGTCCTAAAGTCGTTAAAACATTTAAATAATAATTTTAATTTAATCTAATTTAATCATGACAGACGCAATAGTCAAAAATCTTAGCTTTGGAGACGAAGCTAAAAAGAAAATATTTAACGGTATTAATAAACTCATACAAGCCGTTAGCTCTACTTTAGGGGCTAGCGGTAAACGTGTGATATTAGAAGATGAACAAGGTAATCCCCTAATAACTAAAGATGGTGTTACTGTAGCGGATTCTATTATTCTTTTAGATGCTGTAGAAAATATTGGAGCAAAACTTATAAAAGAAGCTGCAAGAAAAACAGTTAAAGAAGCAGGAGATGGAACTACAACCGCTACTGTTTTAGCATATTCTATTTTACAAAAAGCTGGAAATGAATTAGCTAATTTAGGTCCTCGTAAAATAAAAGAAGGAATTGACAGTTCAGTAAATAAAGTAATTAAATATTTAGAAAAAACTTCTGTAAAAGTATCAGGAGAAATGATTGATCAAGTAGCAAGTATATCTACTAATAACGATATACAGCTTGGAAAAGTAATAGGTGATGCTTATAGATCAGTAGATGAAACAGGTGTTGTTATTATGGAAACAACAGAAAACTCCGAAACAACAAGTGAATTAATCGATGGTATACAATATAATAAAGGATTAACTAATTCTAATTTTATTACTAGAAAAGATACAAGAGTAGCTGAATTAGAAAATGCATTAGTTTTAATTATAGAATCACCAGTAGAAAATATTAGAAAAATTCAATCCGTATTAGAATTTGTTATAAAAAATAATAAATCACTTTTAATTATTGCAGATGTAGATCCTAAAGTAATTTCAACACTTGCAATGAATAAAATGAAAGGTAACATTAAAATTAATATTATTAATGCTCCTACTTATGGTGTATCAAAAAAAGATACTTTAACAGATTTAGCATTACTTACTAAAGCTAAAATAGTTAATGAAGATTTAGGAGATGACATGGATTTAATACAACCAGAGTTTTTAGGGCATTGCGTAAAAGCTATTACAACAGATACTGAAACTATAATAAAAGTAGCTAAAATAGAAGATAGCGTAAAAAGTATAATTAAAAATGTTAAACAACAAATTAATGATACTAAAAATGTAGCAGAAATACAAAGACTTGAAAAAAGATTAGCTACCTTGTCAGCTAAAATTGCAACAGTTAAAGTTGGAGCTGAAACTAGTATTGAATTAAAAGAAAAAGCAGATAGAGTAGAAGATGCTATTTTTGCTACTAAAGCAGCTATAAAAGAAGGTATTGTTCCAGGCGGTGGCGTTGCTTTATTAAATGCATTTCAAAATGTAATCGCTGAAGATACAGCTGAACAAATTTTACTAGATTCTATAACTGCTCCATATGATACTATCTTAGACAATGGTAATTTAACAGTAGATTATAATGCTAAAGAAGGTTGGGGTATAGATGTTATTTCTGGTAAAAAAGTTAATATGATTAAATCAGGAATTATTGATCCTTTACTTGTAACAAAAACTGCTTTGAAAAACGCAGCATCTGTTGCCACTACTATTTTATCAACTGATTGCGTAATTAATAACTTAAGAGCGAATGAAGGCGATAGGTAAAAATATTATAATCAAAAAAGAAAAGCAAGGAGTATCTAAAACTAAAGGCGGTTTATTATTAACTGAAAAAGTTCGTGAAGATTTAAGATACAATAAAGCAAATGTAATTTCTATAGGAACTGAAGTAGTAGGAGTTAAAACAAATGATAATATATTTTATGATAAGCATGCAGGTCATGATATAGAATATAAAAAAGAAATTTATCAAGTTATAAAACTACAAGATGTTGTTATAGTTTTATGAAGCATTTAGAACCTAGTGATTTAAAAAATTTAAATATATTTAAACACTATAGAATAATTAGAAAATGGGCTAGTAAAAATAATAATCTTAATGAACCAGATTTAGAGTTATTAATTTATTTAGATTGCATTGATTTATTTACTAAAAATGATTTTATAAAAGGTATTTATTCTTATAGTTGGGATAACAGAAGATGGAATAGATTATTAAAAAATGGTTGGATAAAAGTTTGGAGAGAAAGAAATAGAACCACTCAAAAATATAATATATATAGTTTAACATATAAATCAAAATTATTAATAAATAATATTTATAAAATTATATTAGGTGTTATAGATATTCCAACTAGTGAAAGAAGAAATAAAATAATTAAAGGAAAAACATATATTGATAAAGTATTGACAAAATCAATATATAATGTAAACAAAGATAAATATAGATAAAATGAGAAAAAAAACATCAGCAGTAATAAGAGCAGAAGAAGGAGTTGTAGGAGCTAATGCACTATGGAGTGGTCCCATGGACACAATGGGTTTTCCAATGGGTGGAGGAAGTAGTTCCGGAATTAATCCAGTACAAGTAAAAAAATATCCATCTTTTTATAAAGCAGGACCAATAACTCAAATTGCAAAATCATCGAGATAAATGAATTTATCTGATATTAAATTGTATACCATAAATTCACTAGCACTAGGTGTTACTATGATGAATATAGAGGTTTGGTTAAAAGTAATCTTGTTAATTGTTACTATAGGATATACTTTATCAAAATGGATAAATATAAAAAAAGATGGCAGATAAAAGTAAAATGGCTTGTAATAAGCCTACAAAATCTGACAAACAAGGTAAAAAGAAAATGGTCAAAGCTTGTGCAAATGGTCAAGAAAAGTTAATTCACTTTGGTGCTAAAGGATATGGTCATAATTATTCAGCTGCAGCAAGAAAATCTTTTAGAGCAAGACACAAATGCGATACAGCAAAAGACAAACTAACAGCAAGATACTGGGCTTGTAAATCACTTTGGGGTGGTCCAGGTAAAAATACTAAATCAAGCCCTAAAGGTATACAAGGTAAATATTAATATAAAAACTTTAAAAATGAGCAAAGAAGCAAGGTACGACCTAAAAAAAGCGTACGACAAACATCTTACTGGTAAAGCAAGATTCCATTATTTAGAAAACTATGAGCATGATGTTCATAGAAGAGGAGAAGCAGGAAATTATACTGGTAACCACCCTAGATATTCTAGACAAGGTTTATCAATGGTAGAAGCACCTTTAAGTCCTATGAAAGAAAGTGCCGATTTAGAATACATGCCAATTGAAGATATTGCAGGACAAGGAACAGAAGGGGTTAATATGAAAGCTAATCCTATTATGAGTTTAAATCCTAAGGATAAAGCCGGGGTTAGAACAAAAACAAACCCATCTGGTCTAGATCCTAGTAAATATCATCCGAAAGCAAATTTAGCAGATCAATATCCTAGAAGATTAGAAAGTGATCCAAGAAGTAAAACATACCAAAGTAACAAGGGTACATCTATGAAAGCTAATCCTGTTAAAATGGGACATAAATCTCCAGCTAAAATGGGTCATAAATCTCCAGCTAATGTATTAAGAGAAGGTATGCGTGATGCAGTTAAAAGGCGTGCAAGAAGAAGATAAAAAACAGAATAGAACTGTATAAATCTAACCATAAACATAAACATAAACATAAACATAAACAAAAACAATCATGGCAAAATTTATCAAAATTAAAAAAGAAAACTTCGCATCCAGCTTAAACTATACAGCTGATATGATTATAGGAGTAGACAGTATTGCATTAGTTAAAAAAGGATCAAACAGTGCAATTAATTCAAATGAAGCAACAATATTTTTTCAAGACGCAAGCTCGTATATAACTTTTGAAGATACAGCTAAAGGTGTAGACATTGCAAATGGAATTAACAGTGCACTTACTGCTAATCCAGGCGGTGTTGTAGCAACAGTTGGTTTAGATTCAACAGTTGAAATTACAGCAATTACTGTAGCTTAATTATGAAATCAACCGGACTTGGAGATGATATAAATAAGTTTACTACCGCAACCGGTATTAAGTCAATAGTGGACAGAGTCAGCGAGGGATTAAATATCCCTTGCGGCTGTGCTGCTCGACAAGAATGGTTTAATAAAAAATTTCCTTATAAATAATATGGGATTTCAACTACCACCACCTCCTTATAAAGATTTAGGAGTACCTGTTTATCTTCAAGATTTAGGAGATGATACATTAGGTAAAGCAAATAACAATGAAACTATTTTAATTAAAAGTAAATTAGATCCATCAGAAAGAGGTAGTGTTATCAAACATGAAATGGTACATATAGATCAATTCCGTAGAGGGGATTTAGATTATGATAATAAAAATGTATATTGGAAAGGTAAAACATATCCAAGAAAATCTATGATTGAAGGAGCTAAAAATTTACCTTGGGAAAATGAAGCATATAAAAATGCATAATTAAATGTTAAAATTATTATTAGGACTTTTAAAAGGTGGTAATGGCCGAAAGTCCGCTGCAGGAAGTTTAGCTTGGGAAATAAGAGAAGCAATAAAAGGAAAAGAATTAGATCCTAATGAACTTATATCTATTCAAACTAAAATAAATGAAATTGAGGCTGGCCATAGAACAGTGTTTGTAGCTGGCTGGCGACCATTTATTGGATGGGTATGTGGTGTAGCTTTAGCATATAATTTTATAATAAGAGATTTATTTATTTGGGCATTAGACCCGCAGGAAGTTCCACCGGCATTACAAATGGAACATTTAATGACTGTACTACTAGGTATGTTAGGTTTAGGCGGTCTAAGAACATTTGAAAAAGTAAAAGATAAAACAAAATAAAATGGGAAGTTATCAAAAAAATTTTAGTGATTTTGCAGTTACTGCAATTGACATGCTAGCAGAAAAAACATTAAAAGCGCAAGATTTAAGTAGCATAGCAGATTCAACTGCAAATGGTCCAGCATCACAAACAGCAATTGCCTATTCCTCAGGCGGAACTTATGGGTTATCCCCAACGGGAGGCGCAGCTAGGAGTGCACAATATGGAGGATTTGCTACATTTGCAATTACAACAGATGGAGCAGGTGCTGTAAGTGCAGTAACAGTAATTGAACAAGGCCATAATGTAGCTGATTCAGGAGATACTATTATTTTTAACGCAGATTCTCTTAATGCTGCTTTTGGAGTTTCAAACATTACGGGGGATGTAACTGCTACATTAGCAGGCGCTGATTTAGAAGTACCAAGCGGTATTTTTCGTGATAGATTGCCATCTCTCTATGTGGGATCAGCTGGCAATGTTAAAGTGACATTAGCTAACGACAGTCTTAATGGCTTTGACCCTACTGTATTAACGGGGTTAACAGCTGGTACTTTTGTACCTGTAGCTTGTAGGCAAATACATAACACAGATGCTGCAACTACAGTAACAAATTTATTAGCACTATTTTAAAATAATTATTAATTTAAATTTAATCAAATGAAAAACGTAGAACAAAAAATTACAGAAGATCAATTAAAAAAAATTAAGGATCATCAACTTAAAATGAATAATCTCTTAAGAGATATTGGACAAGTTGAAAATCAAAAGCATTTATTTTTACATGACTATGCAGGACTTATTAAGGAAAATGAAGAATTTAAAAAAGAGCTAGAAGGTATATATGGTGCAATTACTATTGATCTTGAAACAGGAAATTATAAACCTGTTGAACAACCTGAAAAAACAGAAGACAATAAAAATGTCTAATATTATAAGAAAAATCAGTATTGGTTCTGACTATAAAAATGATGCGATGCATTACTCTTTAGGACAAGAAGTTTATGGGGGTCATAAAATCGCTTACATCATATATGAAGATTCTGATAATTCTTATAATATATTTATCAAAAAAAAAGATGAAGTATTGCCATGGAAAAAATTTAATAATAACATGGCTGTGTCTGTAGAATATAATTTAAACTATGAATAGTATTTTTGATTTTATTGTTGAACCTGTTGGTAATAGATATAACAATAAAAAAAAAATAAACGATAAAAATTTAATATTAAATACAAGTATTGAATCATTTAAGTTTATAAATAAATTAGCAAAAATAATTTCAATACCTTTAGCTTATAATACACCATTAAAAAAAGGTGATAAAGTTATGATTCATCATAATGTTTTTAGAAGATATTATGATATAAGGGGTGAAGAAAAAAATAGTAGTAAATTTTTTAATAACAACAATTATTTTTGTCAACTAGATCAAATCTATTTATACAACCAAGGAAATGGTTGGAAAAGTTTTGGTGATCGATGCTTTGTAAAACCATTAATTAATAAGGATGATTTTAACGCAGATAAACTACAAAAACATATTGGGATAGTAAAGTATGACAATAGCTCCTTAAATAAGCTTAAAATAAATACTGGAGACTGTATTGGTTTTACTCCTAATTCAGAGTTTGAATTTATTATAAATGGTGAATTTTTGTATTGTATGAAATCTAATGATATTGTAATTAAATATGAACAGCAAGAAAATCAAGCAGAATATAATCCAAGCTGGGCACAAAGCAGTTAAAGAGTTAATTAAAGTTGCAGAAGAAGAAATAATAGTTAATGATGCTTCTGAAGATTTAGCTGCAGATCGTTTAAAAAATGCGGCAGCAACAAAAAAATTAGCGATATTTGATGCGTTTGAAATTTTATCTAGGATTGAACAAGAAAAAAATATTTTGGATGAAACAAATTCTAATAAAGTAAAATTTGGAGGGTTTGCTGAAAGCAGAGCTAAGTAATGTATCAACAAGATTTATTTAAAATTTTACCTGATTATATTAAACCTAATATTGTTAAAAAATATAATAAGAGTAAAAAATGGAAGTATGGCTACAACAAAGAACATGATATAGTTATAATAAGTAAATCTGGGCAAATAGGTGATATATATGAAATACAAAATTTAAAAATTGCACTGCCATTAATTTCAAATGCGTACAAGAGATCAAATAAAATAAAAGATCAATACTGGGAAAAATTAGATATTCCGAAACAGTTAAAAAAAATAAAAACAGTTTTTGAGTGGAATACATATCCAGATAATTTTAAAGAACAATGGTACGATTATATAGACAACGAATTCAAAAGAAGAGATGAAGGGTTTACATTTTACAATAATGGAAAAGCTTCTTATATTACTGGCTCTCATTATATGTACTTGCAGTGGACTAAAATTGACGTTGGCGCTGCTGAATTTCGTGAATCCAACCGCTTATTTTTTATATTTTGGGAGGCATGTTGTGCAGACCAAAGATGTTATGGAATATGCTACCTCAAAAATAGACGGTCTGGATTTAGCTTCATGGCCTCATCAGAACTTGTTAACCAAGCCACAGTTAATTCAGACTCTAGATACGGGATATTATCAAAAACAGGAGCTGATGCAAAAAAAATGTTCACCGACAAAGTTGTCCCAATCAGTGTTAATTACCCTTTCTTTTTCAAACCCGTGCAAGACGGTATGGATAGACCCAAAACAGAACTTGCTTACAGAGTACCAGCATCAAAATTAACAAGACGTAAAATAGAAATAGGTCAACAACTAAAAGACATAGACGGTTTAGATACTACTATTGATTGGAAAAATACAGGAGATAATTCTTATGATGGAGAAAAATTAAAATTACTAGCGCATGATGAATCAGGTAAATGGGAACGTCCTGATAATATAATTAATAATTGGAGAGTTACTAAAACAACTTTAAGATTAGGTAGTAAAATAGTAGGAAAATGTATGATGGGTTCTACTTCTAATTCATTAGACAAAGGAGGAGAAAATTTCAAAAAAATATATGAAAATTCAAATGTCAAACAACGAAACCGTAATGGACAGACTAGCTCAGGATTATATTCTTTGTTTATTCCTATGGAATGGAATTACGAAGGATTCATTGATATGTATGGATTACCTGTCTTCGAAACGCCAACCAAATCACTTTCAAGTATTGACGGAACTGAAATAGATATAGGAGTTATTGATCATTGGATTAATGAAGTGGATGGATTAAAAAAAGATCAAGATGCTTTAAATGAATTTTACAGACAATTTCCACGTACAATACAACATGCATTTAGAGATGAAACTAAAGAATCTTTATTTAATCTTACTAAGTTGTATGAACAAATAGATTATTTAGAAGAAACTAAATATCAAAACTTAATTACCCAAGGTAATTTTCAATGGATTAATGGTGTAAAAGATACAAGTGTAATATTTTCTCCTAATAATAATGGTAGATTTTTTATATCATGGGTACCACCTATTCATTTACAAAATAAAATGATTTTAAAAAATGGTTTAAAATATCCTGCTAATGAACATATAGGAGCTTTTGGTTGTGATAGTTATGATATTTCAGGAACTGTAGATGGAAGAGGTTCAAAAGGTGCTTTACATGGATTAAGTAAATTTAGCATGGAAGATGTGCCTGTAAATATGTTTTTTTTAGAATATATATCTAGACCAGATAATACTGAAATATTTTTTGAAGATGTATTAATGGCTTTGGTTTTTTATGGGATGCCTATACTTGCAGAAAATAATAAACCTAGATTATTATATTATTTAAAAAGAAGAGGGTATAGAGGTTATTCAATGAATCGACCCGACAAACTAAGATCTAAATTATCTATAACCGAAAAAGAAATTGGTGGTGTACCAAATTCAAGTGAAGATATGAAGCAAGCACACGCAGCTGCTATTGAATCTTATATTGATGAAAATATAGGATTTAAAAATGATTCATATGGAAACATGCTTTTTTTAAGAACATTAAACGATTGGACTAAATTTAATTTAAATAATAGAACTAAATTTGATGCATCTATAAGCTCTGGTCTTGCTATAATGGCTTGTAATAAAAACAAATATAGACCAGTAGCAAAAAAAGAATACAAACCTATTGATTTAGGAATTAAACGATATAACAATGAAGGGGTAACCTCAAAATTAATATAAGTAAATGGTATATACAAACTATAACAGTTCATTTCCAGATCAGGTAGTACCAGACGCAGTAAAGAACAGTTATGATTATGGACTACAAGTTGCACAAGCAATTGAAAACGAGTGGTTTAGTCAAGACTATAGCGGTGAAAGGTATTTACAAAATTTTCAAAATTTTCATAGATTAAGATTATATGCAAGAGGAGAACAACCGATTCAAAAATATAAAGATGAATTATCTATTAATGGTGATTTATCTTATTTAAATTTAGATTGGAAAATAGTACCTATATTACCTAAATTCGTTGACATAGTAGTTAATGGCATGACAGATAAAGGTTATGAAATTAAATCTTTTGCCACTGATCCATTTGCAGTTAAAGAAAGAACTGATTTTGCTTTTAATGCTTTAAGAGATATTGTAAATAAAGAAGCTATTGAACAATATAATACAGTAACAGGACAGAATTTTTTTAAATCTTCTCAACCAGATCAATTACCCGCGTCACAAGAAGAATTAGATTTATACTTGCAACTTAATTATAAACAATCAATAGAAATAGCTGAAGAAGAACTTATAAGTAATGTATTTGATTATAATAAATATGATGAAACCAAAAAAAGATTATCATATGATTTAGCTGTATTAGGCATAGCAGCTTCTAAAACAAACTTTAATTTATCTGAAGGAGTTACTGTAGACTATGTAGACCCAGCTTCAATGGTTTATTCTTATACAGAAGATCCTAATTTTAATGATATATATTACGTAGGAGAAGTTAAAAACTTAACTATAGCAGAAGTAAAACGTTTATTCCCCGAGTTAACAGATATAGATTTAAAAGAAATACAAAAATACAAAGGTCCAGGAGGTTATAGTAATTATGTTAGAAATTACGGAGGTCAAGATGATTACAATTTAATCCCTATGTTGTTTTTTGAATATAAAACTTACACAAATCAAGTGTTTAAAATTAAAAAAACAGATCAAGGATTAGAAAAAACAATAGAAAAAGATGATACATTTAATCCTCCTGAAAATGATAATTTTAATAAAATATCTCGTAGCATAGAAGTATTATATACTGGGGCTAAAGTGTTAGGTATGAGTAAAGTTATAAAATGGGAATTGTCTGAAAACATGACTAGACCATATGGTGATGTTACTAAAGTTAACATGAATTATAGTATATGTGCACCAAGAATTTATAAAGGTCGTATAGATTCTTTAGTTAGTAGAGTTACAAGTTTTGCAGATATGATACAGTTAACTCATTTAAAGTTACAACAAGTATTAGCAAGAGTTGTTCCTGATGGAGTATATTTAGATATGGATGGTTTAGCTGAAGTAGATTTAGGCAATGGAACTAATTATAATCCTGCTGAAGCTTTAAATATGTATTTCCAAACTGGAAGTATAGTAGGTAGATCTCTTACACAAGATGGAGAAATTAATAGAGGTAAAGTACCAATACAAGAATTACAAACATCTAGTGGTCTAGCTAAAATTCAAAGTTTAATACAAACATACCAGTATTATCTACAAATGATTAGAGATACAACTGGATTAAATGAAGCAAGAGATGGTAGTATGCCTGATAAAAATGCATTAGTTGGATTACAAAAAATGGCAGCGGCAAATTCTAATACTGCAACCAGACATGTATTAAAAGGATTAATGTATATAACTATAAAAACAGCAGAAAATATAAGTTTAAGAGTTAATGATGCTTTACAATTTCCACTAACAAAAGAAGCTTTAATTAACAGCATTAGTACATTTAATGTAAAAACATTAGAAGAAGTTGAAAGTGTATGTATGCATGATTTTGGAATATTCTTAGAATTAGAACCTGATGCAGAAGAAAAATCTCAGTTAGAACAAAATATACAAGTAGCCTTAAAGGCGGGTGGTATTGATCTAGAAGATGCAATAGATATAAGAGAAATTAGTAATATAAAATTAGCTAATCAATTATTAAAACAAAAGAGAAAACAAAAAGCTCAAGCAGATCAACAAAAAGCACAAGCTAATATTCAAGCTCAAGCCAAAGCTAACCAACAAACTAATGAAGCTGCTGCATTAAATGAAGTACAAAAACAACAAGCAATTAATGAAGCTAAAGTTCAATTAGAACAAGCAAAGTCTGATTTTGAAATAAGCCGCATGCAACAAGAAGCTTTAATTAAAAAAGAATTAATGCAACAAGAGTTTGATTATAATATTCAATTAGCCAGAGCACGAGCAGAAGCAACAAGTGCCAAAGAAGCTGAAATAGAAAATCGTAAAGACGAACGCATTAGAATACAAGGAACACAACAATCTCAGTTAATAGATCAAAGAGAAAATGATTTATTACCTACAAATTTCGAATCAGCAGGATTCGATAACTTAGATGGTTTTGGTTTAGAACAATTTGAGCCAAGATAATTTTTAACCTATTTAATATTATTTAATTATGTCAGAAGAAGTAAAACAAGAGGGGACTTTTAAAATGAAAAAGAAAACCCCAAAAAAATTAGTTGCGGAAAAAGAAGTAACTAAAGTTGATTTAACAAAAAAAGAAATACCTAAAGTAGAATTAACCAAAACAGAAAAAGATGCCATTCCAGCACAAGAGACAAATGATAGCAATGTTGTTATCGAAAAATCCCAAGACGGTGAAGACGGCAAAACAGTGGTTGAAGAAGTACGGCCCACCGAAGAAACAGTAGAATCACCTTTACAATTGGTTGAAGATGAAATCAATGAGACTGAAAATATAAATGATGATACAGTAAAAAAAGAAGATTCAGAAACAAAACAAAAAAAAGAGGAAGTACAAAAATTACCTAGACAGGAAGAAAAAACAAAACAAGAACTACCAGAAAACATAAATAAATTAATTGAATTTATGAAAGAAACTGGTGGTGATATACAAGATTATGCTAGATTAAATGCTGATTATAGTAATGTAGACGATTACACTCTACTTAGAGAATACTACAAATCAACTAAACCACATTTAGATACTGAAGACGTTAATATTTTATTAGAAGAATTTGATTATGATAAAGAATTAGAGGACACTAAAGATATTCGTAAAAAGCAAATAGCATATAAAGAAGAAGTTGCAAAAGCCAAAAACTTTTTAGAAAGCACTAAACAAAAATATTATGAAGAGATCAAGTTGAAACCTTCATTAAATAGTGAACAACAAAAAGCAACTGACTTTTTCAACCGATACCAAGAAGAAGAGAAGCATAAAGACAATGTGAGAAAAGAATTTATTGATACCACTAATAATTATTTTGCAAATGAATTCAAAGGTTTTGAATTTAATTTAGCTGATAAAAAATTTAGATATGGTATTAAAGATGCTAACAATGTTGCAGAATCTCAACAAGATTTATCAAAATTTGTTGATACTTATTTTGATAAAGATGGTAAAATGAATGATGCAGCTGGTTATCACAAAGCTCTTTTTGCAGCAAGAAATGCTGATACTATTGCCAACCACTTTTACGAGCAAGGTAGAACCGACGCTATAAAACAACAAGTGGCTAAGTCAAAAAATATAACAACAGAACCTAGGCAAACTGCATCTGGTGAAGTTTTTATAAATGGTTTAAAAGTAAAAGCTATCAGTGGCCTTGATTCTTCAAAACTTAAAATTCAAACTAAAAAATTTAAAAATTAAAAAAAATGGCAAATGTTACACCCAGTTTTGGGGCAATTAAACCGAGTGCCAAACAGCAAGTTCTTTCTACCAATTATATCCAATTTACGGATAGTGGTACGTCAGCAACTTTTTCTGATTTTGCACAGCAATATCTTCCTGAGATCTACGAACAAGAAGTAGAACGATATGGAAATAGAACTCTTTCAGGTTTCTTACGTATGGTAGGAGCTGAAATGCCTATGACTTCTGATCAGGTAATTTGGTCAGAACAAAATAGATTACACATAGCTTATAACGATGTTACTAAAACTACAGCTGATACTGCATTAGAATTTACTTTAAATTCAACTTTAGGACCTGATTTTGTAGATAACAATATTTCTGTAAATGATACTATAGTTGTTATGAATCCAACTACTGGAGTTGAAGTAAAAGCTTTAGTAACAGCAAGCACTGGTAGCGTAGCTGCAGGTAGTGCGACTGCTTCAATTTCTGTAGCAACTTATACTGGAGCAAATCTTTCTTCTACGCTTGGTAGCTCTGGATCAACTTTAGCAGGCCTTAAAATATTTGTTTATGGTTCTGAATACAGAAAAGGAACAGGAGATACTGACATTACTAGTATCACTCCAATACTAACTCAATTTAACAACAGACCTATTATTATCAAAGATAGATATGAAATCAATGGTTCTGATATGGCCCAAATTGGTTGGATTGAAGTAGCTACTGAAGATGGTACTTCTGGTTACCTATGGTATTTAAAAGCTGAATCTGAAACTAGATTAAGATTTGAAGATTACTTAGAAATGGCTGTAGTAGAAGGTGAAAAAGCCGCTGCAGGTTCTGGTGTTGCGGCCTTATCGCCAATCATCGGTGGAACTGAAGGATTATTTGCTGCTATTAATTCTAGAGGTAATGTACTAAATAACTTTAGTGCTGCCGCTGGACTTGGCGAATTTGATAGTATTCTTAAAAATTTAGATACTCAAGGAGCTATTGAAGAGAATATGCTTTTCTTAAATAGAGGTACTTCATTAGATATTGACGACATGCTTGCTAGTATTTCAACTGGTATGCAAGGTGGTACAGCTTTTGGTTTATTTGAAAACTCAGAAGAAATGGCTTTAAATCTTGGTTTCTCAGGGTTTAGAAGAGGTTCTTATGATTTCTATAAAACAGACTGGAAATATCTAAATGATGCTTCTACAAGAGGTGGTGTTGCAGTTTCTAGTATTGATGGTGTATTAATACCAGCTGGTACTTCAACTGTATACGATCAAATTCTTGGATCTAATATCAGACGTCCATTCTTGCACGTAAGATATAGGGCTTCACAAACTGAAGATAGACGTATGAAATCATGGTTAACAGGATCTGCTGGTGGAGCATTCACTACAGATGTTGACTCGATGGTAGTACACTTCTTATCTGAAAGATGTTTATGTGTACAAGGTGCAAACAACTTTGTATTATTTACATCTTCATAATTTTTTATTAAGACAATGGGGATAGTTTAATCTGTCCCCTGTTGTCTTTTTTATTTATTTAATTTTATTATATCATGGAAAAAACAATTAAAAAAAAGGTAGCTGCAGAACCTATAAAAAAATCTGCACCAAAAACTGTTTCAAATCCTGTTGTTAAAAAAAATGAATGGGAAGTAAAAGACAGGACATATTTGTTGTTAGGACAGCATAATCCTTTAACATATACAATATCATCAAGACATACTTATAAATATCCATTACTATGGTTTGATGAAAAAACAAGTCAACAAAGAGAATTAAGATATGCTACTAATCAAACTTCGCCATTTGTAGATGAACAAAAGGGTGAAGCAACTTTAGGTCATATTATATTTAGGAATGGTGTATTAAGTGTAACAAAAGAAAAACAAAACTTACAAAAACTACTTTCACTTTATCATCCTTTAAAAAATACAAAATATAAAGAATTTGATCCAGTAGTAGAAGCAGTAGATGATTTATCTGAAATGGAGGTTATAATTGAAGCTTTGAATGCAGCAAAAGAAATAGAAATAGATTTAGCTGAAGCTATACTTAGAGTAGATGTAGGTTCTGAGGTTTCAAAAATGAGTTCTAAAGAAATTAGAAGAGATGTTTTAAGATATGCTAAAGATAATCCAGGTTTGTTTTTAGAATTAGCAAATGATGAAAATGTTCAATTAAGGAATGTTGCTATAAACGCCGAAGAAATGGGTATAATTAAATTATCTCAAGATCAAAGATCATTTAGTATTGCCAAAACAGGTAGAAAAATAATGAATGTTCCTTTTGACGAAAATCCTTTTTCAGCTATGGCTGCTTATTTTAAAACAGATGAAGGTGTTGATTTATATAAAACAATACAAAAAAAATTAGGATAACATGTAATATATATAATAGCTAGGTCGTTAATTCGGCCTACTATTATATTATAAAAAATTAATATGGCTATAAACGTAAACACTGTATATCAAACAGTGTTGACAATATTAAACAAAGAACAAAGGGGTTATATGACTCCTGATGAATTCAATAATGTTGCAACACAGGTTCAATTAGAAATCTTTGAAAAATATTTTGAGGATTTAAATCAACAAATTAGAGTTCCACAAACTGACATGAATTACTCAGATAGAGTAGAAAACATAGATGAAAAAATAGC
>Ga0163180_10000577_pt1 | contig 21350 bp, 18 predicted proteins | sample AtlANTMetagenome_2_FD_109647 | JGI IMG/M metagenome (GOLD analysis project Ga0163180, IMG submission 109647) | Marine eukaryotic phytoplankton communities from the Atlantic Ocean - Atlantic ANT 4 Metagenome | ecosystem: Environmental > Aquatic > Marine > Oceanic | place: North Atlantic Ocean...
CGTCACCTTGGCGGAATCGAATTGTACCGATGGTGCGATGGTGGTTAGCGCCGGTAGCATATCGGTATCAGATTGGAGTTTTTCGTCCTCTGGTGCTCGTGCGATGCATTTTTCCGGCTCACAAACCTCAGTTACACTCAATGATATCAGTATTGATGGTGCCGGCTCAGGAACGATCAATGGTGGGGCGATTTATCTACAGGATTCGACGTTGACAATCAGTGGTGGAACCTTTGAAAACAATACCGCAGATAAAGGGGGGCTAATCTATGCCGAGGATGCGATTATCAGCATTGAATCAGCAACCTTTTCATATAACACCGCTGATTTTCAAGGTGGTGTGATATACGGTACCGGTGGTACCGAGGTTATTTTTGCGAGCTCTACTTTTGCGAATAATAGTGTTACGGCCACACAGTCTGGATTTGGTGGTGTGGTTGCACTGGTCAATTCGGGCTCTCTGCATATCACCAATTCCTCTTTTTCCAATGGTTCAACAGGGGGAAAGGGTGGTGTTATTTATATCGATCATGGCCAGAGTACACCGGGTACCTCAGAATTGGAAGTCGTGGATTCGAGCTTTACAGGAAACTCTTCGGATAAAGGTGGTGTGGTATATCTGAAGGACAAAACGACAGTTTTGATCTCAGGAAGCACTTTTGATGGCAATACCGGTAATAAAGGAGGGGCTTTCTTCTGCAATGGTATTGGAACCGAGATGGTCATCCAGGATTCCACATTTGAGAATAACAGTACAGGATTAAGTGGAGAAGGGGGTGCACTGGCTCTCCTGGCTTCGAGCTCGAGTAAATATGTACGGCTCAATGTGAGTGACTCCACCTTTAGCAACAATAGCTCTGAGAGCTATGGCGGTGCGATCTCGATGGGTGGTCCGATTACCAATACCCAGAGTGTCGGGCTAACGGTATCAGGAAGTGTTTTCTCGAACAATACGGCGGATAATAGTCAAACCGGTGTGGGTGGTGCCATCTATATCAATTCCTCTTCTTCCTATGATGTTCAGATTGTATCCTCGATCTTTCAAGAGAATAACAGCACTGTATCGGGAGGTGCTGTGTATACTGCAGGAAGCAATACGGTTAGCATCTCCTTAAGCCAATTCTTGGATAACTCCGCTGCGGGTAGCGGGGGTGTCTCGAATAAATATGGTGGTGCCATTATGATGGATGGTGTTTCTTCTGCTTCGATAGGAAATAGTCTTTTTGGTGGAAATACCGTGGTGCATAGTGTGAACTCCTATGATGCTTATGGTGGTGCCCTGCATGCGGAGTCAATGGGGACGATCAGTGTGTTCAATAGTATTTTTGCTGAGAATAGCAGCAGCCACAGTGGATCTGGATCTGCCTTTGGTGGTGGTCTATCCTTTGATAGCAACACCAGCCTTTCGGTAATTAACAATACGCTTTTGGAGAATGAATCAAGCACCGGTGGAGGTCTATATCTAGCCTCGACAGCAAGTACGATCATCAACAATATCTTTGCCCATCATACCGGTGCGGCAATCCATTCGGATGCTTCCGTATCACCAAGCTACAATGATTGGTATCAAAACACAGCTGATGCGGGTGGAAATGCTTCTTTTTCGACTTCCTCCTCTGGAAATATCACCTCGAATCCCAATTTGTCTTCCTATTCTGCAGATGGGAATTTTACGAATGATGATTTCTCTCTCGCCAGTGCATCGGCGTTGATTGATGCCGGGGATCCTTCTCGCTTCGATCTCGATAACACCCGATCGGATATAGGGGCTTTTGGTGGTGGGGATCTACTCGATGGTGATGGCGATGGATTTAGTGGAATTGTTGACTGTGATGATTCAAGTGCGACAACACATCCAGGGGCTGCTGAGAATGAAAACAATTCCGGAGCCTGTATGCGCGATGCTGATGGAGATGGGTATGGAGATGCATCAGCAAGTGGAAATATAACAGCGGGAACCGATTGTGATGATACTTCAGCTTCTGTATCACCCGCTGGTATCGAGATCTGTGATAATTTGGACAATGATTGCAGTGGGGTTGTAGATGACAATATATCCAGTGGTGCAACATGGTATCCGGATCTTGATGGTGATGGCTATGGAGATGCCGCCAATCCACAGAGTTTCTGTGAAGAACCTGCACAAGGATATACCCAAGAAGGAACCGACTGCAATGATCAAGATTTTCAATCCAATCCCGGAGCAGCAGAGATTCCTGGAGATGGTATTGATCAAAACTGTGATGGGGTTGAGGATTGCTATCTCGATACCGATGGTGATGGCTATGGTGGTGATGAAGCCACACCTGGCTTCGATATGGATTGTGACGATTTAAATGAGGGCACAGCTGGTGGTGATTGCGATGATTCTGATGGCAATGTCTATCCGGGGGCGGCCGAAAATGATTCTTCCAATGTATGTATGAAGGATGCCGATGGTGATGGCTATGGAGATGCCACCGTATCTTCTCCGATCACACCCGGTAATGATTGTAATGATGATGATGCTTCGGCGTATTTTGGCGCCGAAGAGTTGACCGGTGACGGTGTTGATCAAGACTGTGATGGCAAGGAAAACTGCTATGAAGATCTCGATGGAGATGGCTATGGGGTCGATACCATTGTACCTTCAAGCGATACAGATTGCGATGATACAGGAGAGTCTGCAACCAATGATGATTGTGATGGTAGTGATCCACAGTCATATCCCGGAGCCGAAGAGATAGACAATGACGGTATCGATCAAGATTGTGACGGGGTGGATGGCCCTGCGACCGGTGAGCCGAGCAATCCCTCATCCGAGCCGGAGAACAATCCCTCAGCTGAGCCCGCGAACAATCCATCAGGAGATCCGCTTGAGGGCCCAAAGGACAGCTGTTCTCATATCTCTACTCAGCACAGTCTATTGCTGGTGTTGCTTTCGGTTCTTGGAGTTGTGTCCACTCGTCGTAGCGGTTTTTTTACAGAGCGCTAGGATGAAAACGATTGCAGAATTTTCTTGGTGATATCAATGAAAAAGATGTGTTCTTCTATGGGATTACACCAATGCGGTGCGATCCGGAGTACGCCATCAGGTGCGCTTAAGCATATACCGTGCTTTGCATATTCAGGTACCATTTCGATCGCATGGATTCCGGATGGTGGTTTGAGGCTGAGTATCGAAGATTCACACTGTGAAACCCGTAGAGACGTAAATCCCAGCTGCTGCAATGTTTCTTCCAGAGGATTGATGTAGTGATGAATATAGGAAGCAATATTTTCAATGCCAAGAGAGAGAAGAATATCGAGAGCGGCATCGAGCCCTGAAAATCCGATTGCATTGCTCACACCTCCTTCTAACATCGAAGCATTGGTTTTTATTGGGCGATCATAGCGAAGAAGACCAGCCCCTTCAAACAGAAAGGAAAGGCCATCTTGATGAGAGAGCCAGCTTACAAGCCGGTGTTTCAACAGAGGAAGGCGTTCTTTGCGAATATAGGTGCAGCCCGTCCCCTCCACGCCCATAAGCCATTTATGGCCCCCTGAGCTTAAAAAATCGATATTCTGTGTTTGTACATTAATCGGTGTCGCTCCGCAGGCTTGAATGGCATCGACAAAAAATAGACAGTCATATTCTTGACAAAGTGCTCCAATTTCTTCGAGCGGCATGCGAAAGCCGGTTTGAAACTGTACAGCGCTTAAGCTGAGCAGACGCGCTCCTTTTTTTAATGCCCGAAGAATGTCTTCGAGAATGGATTCCTTGGTTTTCGGTTTTGAGAGAAATTCGATATTGAGATCATATTCTTGTGCCGCCTGGAGCCAGGGTGTGATATTGGAAGGAAATTCTCCTGTAAAGAGTAGGATCCGATCATGTTTTCTCCAGTTTAGGCTTTGGGCGATGGCGATAATCCCGGCACTGGTGTTGTGGGTCAGTGCGATTTCATCTGTTTGGGAATGAATGAGCTGGGCGATTTTTTTTCTCAGATCCTCTCTTTGTTCAACATATGTCATGACACAGTCCATACCTTTCTGCGCATACTCGAGAATGGTCTTTTGCATTCTTTCTTGAACGGGAATAGACAGTGGAGCGATGGCAGAATGCGCAAGATAGATATTATGCTGCAGAGTCGGGAATAGAGTTTTTGAACCGAGAGTAGCGAGAGGAGACATAGAGAGATATCCTGTTGTAACCGTGATGGAGAAAGAGATGGAAGTACGTAGTGTCGATGATTCAAAGGTAGAGATGACAGAGCTGGTGCTGCCCTCTCATACCAATAACCATGGAACGGCTTTTGGGGGGAAAATCGCAGCGTGGTGTGATATTGCAGCGGCAGTTTCCGCCCAGCGTTTTTGTCGGCGATCGGTGGTGACCGCATCTATGGATGAGCTGCATTTTCTTCAGCCCGTAAAAAGAGGCATGGTGGTAATTTTATATGCACAGGTAAATCAGGCTTGGAATTCCTCTATGGAGATTGGTGTGCGTGTTGAAGCAGAAGATCCGCTATCCGGATCAAGGGTGCATTGCTGCTCAGCATATCTAACCTTTGTTGCGTTGAATGCTCATGGACGACCCAGTCCGGTGCCGAAGCTGGATATGCAGGAGAATGCGATCTATATTCGAAGAGGAGAGGAAGCCAATGAACGTCGAGATATTCGGCTTCAAATGAGGGAGTCGAGAAAAAAACGTCGAGATGAGCAGCAGCAAAAATAATCTGTGAATGCAGAGATTATTGGATCAGTTTCCATTTCCGCAGGGCGAGAAACGCAACATCAAGGGTTTCAAAGACCGAGATAAAGAGGTTTTTATGGCAAAAGATGGCACCTTCTACACCAATTACTTCACTTAGTGCTTGATCGCGTAAGCCAGCCCAGGGTTTGGGGAAAGATTTCTTTTGTGCAAAGGAGAGTTCCTTTGGAGGGATGGCGACGACCTGCCATCGACCTTGTAGGTTTGGAAAGATCACAAACTCTGTTGGGTGATTTTCTCCATTGAAGGCAAAATAGGGTTTTTTCCAAGGGACATATTGGTTGAAAAAAAGATAATTCCGTCCCTCTTTCTTTGATTTTTCCATTTCCAATAGGACTTTTTCTTTATTCTCTTCTTGGAGGCGAATATTTTTTTGTGTGGAATGAATATAGTTTTGGGCAAAACCCGCTGCTTTGTGAAAAGCGACATCAAATTCATCCAAAGAATTGCATCCCGAGCCAATAATATCGACAAATTGTGCAAAACAAGGAGTTTTGGGATTGGGTAATGTGCGGCCATTATCAACATCATCGATATAATCCACGATCGAGTCCTTGAGGGCGCTGAATATATTTTGAGGAATATGGTTGGCTTCTTTGAGCCAATTAAGAACCATTCCTGCAGAGGAGAGAGGGCCTTGATATGAGGATTGGTGGTGATCAAATCGTAGCTGGGTAGGGTCGAATATCCCACCAACATCGAATACAATATCTGCTTTTTTTATTTCATTCTCATCTCGTGTACGTTTCAGTATGGCATTGGGAGCAAAAAACTCCAAAATAAGCGCCCACGCCAAAACGTCATCGGCATGAAATTTTCCAGAATGTGTTACAGCCAACATGTGTGCTCCAAAGGAAAGAATCAATATAATATATTTTGTAGCCAAAAGGATAAGAATGCTGGTGATCAAAGAAAAAGAATACTGCTTTCAAACCATTAAGGGCTCTCGATTTCTTGCCTATGGGGTGCCTGTAGGCAATGAGACGGAGGTGAAAATTTTTCTCAAATCATTACAAAAAGAGCACCCAAAAGCGAGACATTTTTGTTTTGCATGGAGATTTTCCGATGGCAGAACACGGAGCAGTGATGATGGGGAACCCAAAGGATCTGCGGGATCTCCAATTCTAAAGCGGCTTACATCGAAGGGTTGTGTTGATACGATGATTGTTGTGATTCGATATTTTGGTGGGATCAAGCTGGGGATTGGTGGGCTGATTCGAGCTTATGGAGGTATAGCACAGGAGCTCATCGAAAATTCTACATTTACAGAATATCAAAATTGGGTTCCGCTATCATTTTCCTATGCATATTCTGATCTGCAATTGGTCGAACATATTTTGTCACAGGTTGAACATAGACCCTGTGAAAAAGAGTATGCCTCTTCTATTTTTCACAGGGTCCTGGTTCTTGAAGATGATAAAAAAAACCTTAAAAATCAACTACTTAATCTTAGTTCAGGAAGGATTACCAGTAGCTAGCGGATACTGTGATATCACCATAGACTTTACACAAACAAGATATTCGTAAGCCTGGATCAATACGATTTGCTTTCTTGCGGTGTGTTTCTTGTTTGGATTCAGGAGAGATATTTTCTACAGGTGTAATGCGTAAAACACACTGTGCACATACCCCTTCTCCGGAGCATGAAAAAGCAATGGGAATTCCTTCCGAACGTAATGTATGAAAAACATTCGCACCTTTACGGATCTGAATCTTTCGATGAGAAGGGAGACAGGTTATCGTGATAGGAGAGGATTTGGTCATTATGAAAAAGATTAAAGAAAAGATAAAAGAATATGGTCGCATCGTAATTATGGTGTATTTTGGAATATTTTTTCTCTCTTTTTTTATTTTTTGGCTCGCTCTTACATTTGGATTCGATATTAAATCACATCCTTGGTTTGCTGGACATGTGGGAGATTTGGGAGGATTTGCTTTGGCCTATGCAGCAACCAAGCTGATTCAACCCTTTCGAATCACCTTAACCTTGGTCTTGACCCCGATTTTGGCGAAGTATTTTCCTTTTCTGGCAAAACCCAAAAAGAAAAAGGAGATCCTCGATGCCTGAAATCCGTACGATAAAGGATGCTCGCTGGTCCTGCCAAAGCTGTGGAGCGTGCTGTCGCGGTTTCTCTTTTGGGCCGATTGAAGAGCATATTATTAAAGGTTTAGAGGAGAAAGAAGTCGATAAGCATTGGCCTCCGGCACAGAGAAAATGGTATATTCAGCATCCTCAAACGCAAGAATACTATTTTTCTCATGTTGATGGGCACTGTGTCTTTTTACAATCGGACAATTTGTGTGCCATTCATGCACGATGGGGTGAAAAAGCCAAGCCATGGTTTTGCCGAGAGTATCCCTTTCATATTGTTGAAGATAAAAAAGGAATAAATATTACGGTTCGAGAAGACTGTGGAGGATTTCATAAAAGCCTTCAGAGCGGAACACGTATTACTGATCAAGTTGAATCTGTTCTGGCGATTGAGCGGATGGTTAAACGACAACAATTTACTCCAGATCAGGTTGTTATTTTACCCGGATTGGGGGTTTCTGTAGAGAACTGGCTGCAGGTAGAGCCCATTCTTTTGGAGCGTATACAAGAGAGTGTACCGGAGAGCATTCGGAACATCCGCAGTATGCTATATTCTATGGCGGGTAGAAAGGATATTGTGGTTCCGTTTTCTGTTGAGGAGCTATATCCTTCGATGATTCAAGCTTTGAAAGAGAGAGTGTTGTCTTTGAAGCTCGATCCCATGCTTGAAGAGGGACAACAGTATATTCTATCGGTATTGGAATCCACTGAAACGCCTGCAATCGATTCAGAGGTAGAAGATTATTTTATCGCGATAGCAAAGAATAGACTTTTGAGCAAAAGCTTTGCGCGTTTGGGAAGTTTGCCGGCCGGATTGGGATTTTTGCTCTTGGAGCGACGGCTTTTCATGGATCGAGGTTCTCTTTCTGTGGTGGGACGAGATTTTTCAAAATGGAGAAGAACCATTATGCTCCGTCCTTTTTGGACCGTGATACGGTCGATGGCCAAGCCGATGCAAAATTTGTTTTTGGGGGTGTGATATGTCGGATCAAAAACAAGCCGAAGAAGCAGTTCGAAGCTTAATCTCATGGGCTGGAGATAATGTAGAGCGTGAAGGCTTATGTGAAACACCGCAGCGCGTCGTGCAGGCCTATCAAGAGTTTTTTTCAGGATATGCACAAGATCCACATACCATATTGGAACAAAGCTTTTCCGAGGTTGAAGGCTATCAAGATATTGTTTTATTGCAAAAAGTACCGTTTTACTCACATTGTGAGCATCATATGATTCCATTTTTTGGCTTTGCAGATATTGCCTATATTCCGCATCAGCGAATTGTAGGTTTTTCGCGATTGATTCGGGTACTGGAGAGCTATAGTCGTAGACTGCAAGTGCAAGAACGTCTAACACAGCAGGTTGCACAGGTGATTCAAGATGTTTTACAGCCCAAAGGTGTGGCCGTATCTTTGCAAGCAGAACATTTATGCATGTCAATGCGAGGAATTCGTCAGCATGGTGTGCAGGTCAAAACGAATTCCTTTTGTGGTGATTTCCAGGATGAACGTCAGCAAGCGCGATTTTTTCGCATGCTCGATCGATAAAGAGACGATTAGGAATAGTCTCGAAGCATTTTTTTCAGCTCCATTGTATGAAGCTCTTCTTGTCCGATCATGGTTCGGGCAAATTCTTCGAGATAAATACTGGCATCTTGAACTTCTTCGAGAAGTTTTTTGTATAGCGAGAGGGCGTGGAGTTCATGCTCAAGACTCTCTTGTAAAATCGCTTTAATGGAGTGTTGATGGGTTTCTTCTATCGATGCAATCTTTTGACTTGGATGTCCGTCAAGACCGGTTAATATCTCTCCTGCTTGTTGTGCATGTTGAAGAGATTCATTGGCTTGTGCCTGCATAAATTGTACAATGGGAATCCGGTATGGTCCGGAGACCATAATAGAGTAATGTGTGTATCGTACAACCCCAGCAAGTTCATATTCCATAATACTATTCAAAATAGAACAGGTTTTTTCTGTGTTTAAGTCATGCATTTTTTTTCCTATTGGTTTTTGATATGTGGTTTTTGGGCTTATCTTTAACCTATGCAGCATCGATATGTTCGACTTCATCCGAATCTATTGAAAAGACACTCCAAATATTACAAGAAAGACTACAAAAAAAAGATTGTGATTCGACTATGGAGATGATTCGTACGATGAATTCCCTAAATATTGAGAATAGCGAGATAGAAGATATTTTTCCTTTGCAAGAGGCCAAGAAATTACGAGTGCTATTAATGGCGAATAATAATATTGTCGATCTTTCTCCTCTGCAACATATCTCTTTACGCTGGCTGGATATCTCAGAAAATCCAATATCAGATCTTTCTCCTTTATCGAATATGCATGAATTAGAAACTCTGTGGGGCACTTCGATGGCGGTTATTCGTCTAGAACCATTAGAGAAGCTACAAAAACTTCGGTATTTGAGTGTGGAAAACAATCAGATAGAAGATATCTCCGTTATTCCCAAGATAAAAAATCTTAAATTTTTGGGTCTTTCTCGAAATGCGATAAAAGATTTTCGAATGTTGTCAGGTCACCGCAATCTTCAGTTTATGACTCTCAAAGAGAATCCTGTGATTTATTGTCCAGAAAAGGGGTTATTATCCAATATTTGTAATCAGGAGAAAAACAAGTAATGGCAAAAAAATCACGCTGGGGGCGAATCGCCAAACTTACAGAATTGAGTGCCAAAGTTTCTTCAAGCTATTTGGGACAAAGGGTTGCGAGTGTTTTTCAAAAAGACGAAGACAGAGAGAGTACACTGCAAGAGACTCATTTGCGAAATGCCGAGAGAATTGTTGATACAATGGGCGTATTGAAAGGTGCTGCGATGAAGGTGGGGCAATCTCTTGCAGTGATGGCAGATAGTATGGATATACCGGATGAGGTTGCTGGGATTTTATCGAAGCTGAATGATCAGGCCGAACCGATTCCTTTTTCTGAGATTGAACAGGTGCTAAAGCAAGAGCTTGGTAATTTGGAGGATATTTTTACACATGTTGATCCCGAACCTTTGGGTACAGCTTCGTTGGCACAGGCTCATGCCGCTCTGTTGAAAGATGGTTCTCCTGTCGTGATAAAGGTCCTACATGATGGTGTAGAGATGTCTGTGGATACCGATCTGATGGCATTAAAATCTATTCTTTTTGCCAGTCGTGTGCTCAAACGTTCGAAAGAAGAAGTCGATCTGATTTTTGATGAGATCCGTGCACGCCTTATGGAAGAGCTTGATTATGAGCATGAAAAACAGAATTTAGAACGATTTGCAGAGTTCTTTGCAGATATTCCAGATGTACGCTCTCCCAAACCTGTGCCTTCTTTATGTACAAAGAGAGTATTAACGATGGAGAGGCTTGTTGGGATGCGTTTGGAAGATTTTGTACAGCAAGGAAATACCGATGCTTGTCAGAAAGCGGCGGATGTACTGACCAAAGCTTTTCATGAGATGGTGTATGTTTTTCGTGGTCTACATGCTGATCCTCATGGTGGAAATTTTTTGTTTTCCTCCGATGGATCCATATCTTTGATAGATTTTGGCTGTGTAAAATATTTTGATCTTGATTTTTTGGTTGATTATGGTCTGCTTGGTAATCATATTATTGATCATGAAAGAGAAAAAAGCGTTGAAATGGCCAAAAAGATGAAATTGATCGTCGAAGACAGCCAAGAGCTCGAGGATGATTTTTGGAGCTTCGTACAGATTATCGCCAAACCCTTTCGCTTCGGAACCTACCAGGTTTCAGGAGATCAGCTGATGGCGGAGATACGAGAATCTTCGAACGATATTCTGAAGCACACAGGAATACGTGCTTCGCGAGATATCATATTTTTACATCGCTCATTAACCGGAACCTATTCAATGCTCCGTAAGCTTGGTCATAAGTGTAATTACGAGGAAATCCGTAGGCGGTATGTCCAATATGCAATCGATGTACAGAAGGGTATTGAAGAAGATAGAGGTTGGAATGTACGGTGAGACTGGAGATTTCTCAGAACATAAAGGATCGCAGGTTTGGAGCTTTATAAAGGACTGGGGTATCGCTCTTTTACTGACTGTGTTTGGATTTTTCTTGCTGTCCTATTTTCAAACCCCTCGGTTACCAGAACAAGCCCCAGAGTGGAGCTTGAATGATGTAGATGGTCGGTCTGTATCTCTCTCAGATTTTCGAGGTCAGACAGTGGTTCTCAATTTTTGGGCAACCTGGTGTGGTCCTTGTAGAACAGAGATCCCCGCCTTCTCTGCTTTTTCGAAGGCAAACCCCGATATTCCGGTTTTGGGTATATCAGTAGATGATGCCAGCCCAAAGGCGATAAAAAGAGCGGCAAAATCTTTGGGAATTACCTACCCAGTATTGGTTGCAGATGCGAATATTCAAAGAGATTATAAGGTGGGCTCAATTCCGATGACAGTGATTGTTGATCCCGAAGGAAAAATTACAGATGTTCATGTTGGGATGATGCTTGAAACCCAGCTGAATTGGGCTGCAAAATAGAGATATCGATGTTGGGAATGGTTTTTTGGTTTTTTGCTCTCGGATGTCAAGGTGATTTTCTCCAACCGAAGAGAGAAAAAGGTTTGAAAGGAGAGTGGAGCTTGCAAGATGTAGATGGTCGGTCTGTATCTCTCTCAGATTTTCGAGGTCAGACAGTGGTTCTCAATTTTTGGGCAACCTGGTGTGGTCCTTGTAGAGCAGAGATCCCCGCATTCTCTGCTTTTTCGAAGGCAAACCCCGATATTCCGGTTTTGGGCATATCAGTAGATGATGCCAGCCCAAAGGTGATAAAAAGAGCGGCAAAATCTTTGGGAATTACCTACCCTGTGTTAATAGCAACTCCACAGCTGAAGAAACAATACAATGTGAGTTCTCTTCCAATGACTGTTATTGTTGATGTGACGGGCCAAGTGAAAGATGTTCACATTGGTATGATGTTGAAATCCCAATTAGAATTGGCTGTGAAAGAATAAAAAGGAGAGAGAAATGTTTGGATTATGGTTTGGATTGGTTTGGACGATCGGTTGTCAAGGTGAAATCGATGGAAAAGAAGCAGCAACGGTAAAAGAGGTTCCAGAACAGAGACTTGTAAAGAAGCCAAATCCAAAAGATACAAAAATCCAACCGCAGAATATCAAGATAGAACCAGGGAAGGCAGAGCCGTCCAAAGAAGCACAACCTCCTGCAGGGTCGATGCAATTAACATCGACGAGTAAAGTCGAGTGGGTGGGAGCCAAAGTTACTGGTGAGCATTCTGGTGGTTTTAAGACCGTTACTGGTTATGCAGTGCAAAAAGAAGGAAAGCTTGTTTCATTGACTGCAGATATCGATATGAATTCGCTGTACTCAGATAGCCAAAGACTAACCGGGCATCTTCGATCGGATGATTTCTTTTCGGTGGTCACATATCCTTCGGTCAGCTTTACAAGTAGCAAAATCGAAGGAGAAAAGATTACAGGGATATTAGAAATGAGAGCGATTAAAAAAGAAATATCGTTTCCTGCAACAATTTATATATCTGAGCAATCCATTGATATTAAAGCAGAATTTACCATAAATAGAAGAGATTGGAATGTTAATTACAATGGTAAAGCAAACGATTTGATCAAAGATGATGTTTTGATTAAGCTCGATGTTCAATACAAATAATTCCCGTTGGTGTGATGCGCTTCGGCTTCAGGAGCAGAAGCAATATACTGAAGCGGAAAGAATACTGAGAGAGCTAAGAGATGAGTATGTTGGAGAACCAGAAATCGTTCATCAGCATGTACGGGTTCTTTTTCTTTTGGGAGAGGGGAGTGTAGAGCTTCTTGAAAGAGAGGCTGCATTTTTTCCTCAGTATCTACCTTTGCAACGAGATGTTGTCGCATTGTTGTTAGAGTCAGGAGAAAAGCAAAAATCGTTGGAAAAAGCCCTGCAAAATTTTGCGGTTTTTGGGCAGTTGTCAGAGCTCTGTACTGATTGTGGCGTAATTTTTCGGCATCTTGGTGATAATAATCAGGCTGAAATATACTTTCAACGTGCACTTTCAATCGATTCGAAATCGGAATATTCTTGGTTTAATTGGGCCAATATGTATATGGAAGAGGGGAAGTTTGCAGAAGCTGAGCAAATGTATATTCGAGCCCTTCGAATCGATGACAACAATATAGAAGTTTGGGTTCAGCTCATTTATTCTGTCCTCTCACAGCAAGATTTTGGAACGGCTCTACGATTTATTTATGAAGCCAAGAAAAGGGGAGGGGAGCATCCTATGTTTTTTTATTTACAAAGTCTTGCACATTCAAAAATGAAAAACATCAAGGAAGCGATGAATGCAATTCATCAAGCTCTACAAAGTGGAGATCAAAAAATATTCTGGGAACAGTTAATCTATCTTCTTGAGCTTCAAGGAGAGGATGTTTTATCGATAAAACATCATGTAAAAAACATGAATTAGATAAAAAAATAAGCAACATTGCTTAAAAAGTCGACACAGATCACTCTAATTGTCCGATCTCAAGTTTTTTTAAAAAAACAGGGAGAGGTTTTAAAATCTCTCATTTTTTGACAACAATAGAGATTTTTTATAAAACTTCTATGAAAGACATATATAATTTCTTATTTTTTAAAACACAATATAGAGAACTGCATATGTTTTTATATACTTACTTATAAATATTTTTGTATGCCTTAAATATAAAGAGAATGTCTTTTATTTTACATAAAAAAATGATGAACGTTATGTTAAGAAGAGAATATAGGACTGAGATATGGATGATTTTCTAAAAAAATTACAAAGTCGCTATGGGATGCATGAAGAAGATTTGATCTCACTTCAGAATCTTATGCATGATCGAAAAGCCAATATCTCTGAAGATTTGACTTTGCATGATCAAATAGAAGAAGATGTAGGCGTACAGCTCCCCTATTTATATTTTCAACAAAAAGATATTTTGGGTGTTGGCGCAAGCTCAATCGTGCATCGTGTATATGATGAGCTTCTATCGCGTCATATTGCAATGAAAATCGTAAAGGAAGAGACCATGACATCATCTCTTTCTCTCAGTCGTTTTGTTCGAGAAGCACAATTAACCGCTCGTTTGCAGCATCCAGGTATTCTACCCGTACATCACCTTGCACAGCAGGCAGATGGTCGTGTATTTTTTACCATGCTTGAGGTAAAAGGCCAGACCTTTCTTGAGACCATTCGTCGCTTTCATGAGCAGAATACGGATGGAAATATTCGACCTTTGGTGGAGATCCTTCGAAAAATTTGTGATGCAGTAGGATATGCCCATTTTCATGGGGTTATTCATCGAGATATTAAACCCTCGAATATTATGGTTGGTTCATATGGTGAGGTTTGGGTTCTTGATTGGGGATTGGGGATTGAATATAAAAAATCTCAATCCAAAATGGTTGTAGGTACTCCAATATATATGTCTCCAGAACAAGCACGAGGAGAAACTCTTGATCCCGCTTCGGATGTATATTCTATTGGTTGCCTGTTGTACTATATTTTGACCGGATGTCTTCCATATACAGATTTGGCTTCTGTTGATGTTATTCGTATGGTGATTGAAGGACCACCAATTTCTGTACGAAAGATGAAAATCCCTGAGCTGGATGCAGATGAAGAATTAATTCGGATCTGCGAGCATGCCATGAATCGAAATTCTCAGAAGAGATATCATGATGCCAATGCACTTCGAAAGGCTTTGGGTGATTGGTTGGATGGAACATTAAGACGAGGACAGGCCCTTGAATTGCTTTCTGAAGCACAGTTTTTAATCAACCAAGGAAAACAGGTTCGTCAACAAATCACAGAGCTCAAGGAGAAGGCGCATCAATCCTTGCAATCGCTTCCCATATGGGAAAATGAACTGGTTAAGATAGAGGCTTGGAGAACCGAAGATGAAGCCAAACGTCTCGCACAGCAGGCCAATCTAACATTTTTAAAAGCGGAGCAATTGTTACATGCAGCCCTTACCTATGTTCCAAATCTTCCGGAAGTCCATTCTTTGTTGTGTGATTGGTATCTCGAGCAGCACCAGGAAGCAGAGTACAGCTCTGATCTTGGAGAAATAGAAAAAACAGAGACAAAATTGCGAGCCCATGTTGATGTTTTACCAGAAGATTTTCCAAAGCTCAACACATATAAGACATATCTGAAAGGAATGGGGCTACTGTCTTTGATGACAGACCCAGAAGGAGCAGATGTCTTATTACATCGTTATGAGGTCGTAAACCGTCGTTTCAAAGCAGATTTTGTCTGTGTTTTGGGAAAAACTCCAATAGAAGAATATCCTCTACCAATGGGAAGCTATCTCGTTATTTTTCGGAAAAAAGGCTATCATGAGGTGCGATACCCAATATCTATTGGTAGACAAGAACATTGGGATGGAATTTCTCCATATACAAATGAATTTGAGCTGATATCATTGCCACCGAAAGGTTGTTTGGAAGAGAATGAAGCCTATATTCCGGCGGGTTGGTACTGGAATGGTGGAGATCAAAATGCTTTGTATCCATTACCATTACGCAAGATTTGGGTTCCATCTTTTATTATTCAGCGTTTTCATGTATCCAATCTTGATTATTTAAGTTTTTTGAATCATTTGGTGCAAGCGGGTGATGAAACGAAGGCCTTTCAATATGTTCCAAGTGATACCAGTGGTACGCGTAGTGGAAAAGGTGAAATGGTATACGGCATCTCTCGCCAAGGATGGTTCTATGCAAAAAAAGATGCTACAGGATTACTATGGGAAGATGATTGGCCGGTTTTAAAGGTAACATCACAAGATGCCCTCGCATATGCAGCATATTTGTCCGAGAAAACCGGAAAACAATGGCAACTTCCCGATGAGATTCAGTGGGAAAAAGCCGCTCGAGGAGTAGATAGAAGACTATTCCCATGGGGGAATTTTATGGATCCGGCGTGGACCTGTATGCGACAATCTCATAGAACTGATCAAAAACCTCAGACAGTACACTCTTCATCTATTGATATTAGTCCTTTTGGGGTATATGGAATGGGAGGAAATGCGAGAGACATCACCTCGACACCATTTTCGATAGATGGACCCAAAGTAGACAATGGATGCTATCAGAAAGATCAAATGTCAGAAGGAGCTGATTTTTATGTTGTTCGAGGAGGGTCTTGGTACGATCATGGACAGCTTATTCGCTCCTGTTCTCGTTCTTCGGAGCATCTATTGAAAGGCTCTCCTCTGCTGTCTTTTCGCTTGCTTCGGATGCCGAATTGGTAAGGACATTTCTAATCTCCTCAAATGAAAGGATTTGATCTCGATCCTGTAGGAGATGGGCAGCGACGTCTCTTTTTTGTCTGTGTAGCTGTAATATAGAAGCCTCAATCGTATTTCTACTGATTAATCGATAAATACTGACCTGTTTTTTCTGTCCTATTCGATGACTTCTATCAGCAGCTTGGGCTTCAACAGCCGGATTCCACCATGGGTCTAGTAGAATAACTTCGGATGCCGTTGTGAGATTCAGACCTGAACCTCCCGCTTTGAGAGAGATTAGAAAGCAATTGTGCTTTCCTTGTTGAAATATTTGTACTTGTTCCTCTCGCTTTTCCAGAGATAATGAGCCATCAAGATAGCAAAAACTAATCTGTTCTTGCTGAAGCCTTTCACGAAGTAATTTCAAGAGCTGTACAAATTGGCTGAAGATGAGAACATTTCTATTCATTGCTTTCATCTGGAGGAGAAGATCAATACATCGCTCTATTTTTGATGATTGTCCGATAAAAGAAGAGTCAACCAATCGAGGATGACAGGCGATTTGTCGTAACTTTGTTAAGGCAGCCAACATCTGAAATCGTTTTTCTGGATTTTGAAAGTTTAGCTTGGAGATTAAGGAGAGATGGGCTTTGTTATAAATATCGCGCTCTGCAAGGGATAAATCGATATAATCTTCTATTTCTATTCGCTCCGGAAGATCGGAAGCAACCTGTGATTTTAGCCTTCGAAGGAGAAAAGGAGATAAGATTTGGGCCAATGCAGCACGTCGATTTTCTTTGATAAAACGCTTGAAAAATTGTGCCTGAGATCCCAAAAGTCCTGGATTACTGACCCGAAATAATGACCATAGATCAGTAAGATGGTTTTCTATTGGTGTGCCTGTTAGCGTTAATACAAAATCTGCATGGATCTTTTGTGCTGATTGTGAACGCGCTGTTTGTGGATTCTTTATTGCCTGTGCTTCATCCAAGACAAAGATAGAAAATTTAACCTTTTGTAGTTCTTCAATATCCCTTGTTAGGATACTATAGCTCGTGATAATTACAGAATTGGGGGGTAAATTAAGCAAGATATTTTTGCGTTGGGTTCCTCTGTATACAGAAGGATTGAGTTTGGGGCAAAATTTTCGGGTTTCATAATACCAGTTACTGGCCAAACTGGTGGGGCCGACAATGAGAAAAGGTCCGGAGCGTGTAGAGAGAAAAGCGAGTGTTTGAATGGTTTTTCCCAATCCCATATCATCAGCAAGACAAGCTCCAGGAGCCCATTGAGAAAGATGATGTAGCCAATGATAGCCCTTTTCTTGATAGGGTCGAAGTTTTGTGTGAAAATGCTTGAGAATAGGTGCCCCGGTAGGGTTTTTCATCTTTTGTGCTTTCTCTATCCATTCTGTTGGTTTTTCTGTATCAGGAAGCAATTGTTCTACAACAGGAATATGCTGTTGTGAGAGGAATAATTGATTTTGTTTGGGTTGAATCGCATCAGCAAGACTCAGAAGACGTCTTCTGAGCTCAGAACTTAGCATTAGCCATTTTGCGCCTTCAATATTAATAAAAGGACGATTTTCACGTACGGCGACGAGAAGGTTTTGTAGTGGAACTTCTCCATCTAATGAGATATTCCCTTCTATTGTAAAGCCTTGAGATATAACAGAAATTTTTGTTTTTAGGTGTTGTGATTTGACTTCTGTAATGGAACAGCCAATCCATTCTACTCGATAATGTTTCTCTTTGAGAGCATCGAAGAGACGAATGATGGTGTCGGGGTCGGTAATAAACCAACGCTGTTGATTTTTTTGAAGAGAGAGAGCAGTAATGGCTTTGGATAAAAGTTGCAGCTCCGCAGAGAAATCTCGTTCACCCACAACTTGCTTACCATTGTGGTAGTCATAAATTTTTGAAATACCTTGTCCTGCAGTATACGCTACATGAATGGGACGAACAATCGCTGTGACTTCCATTTTATTGGATGATTTTAGCTCAAGTTGAAATATAGGAGCAGAATTGGTAGGAAAAGAAGTTCCTTCTAATTCTTTACTCAGAGAAATATCGACGATTTGTCCGATGTTTGGAATGCGTTGACAGAAAGAATCATAGGCTTCCAAAGGAATTGATAGTTTGGTTAGTTTTTTTATAAGTCTTTGTTTTTTAAGGGGTAATTCTATAATATGGAGCGTGTTTTTGATCGGGAGAATCCAAATTCCTCCAGCGACTCGATGATTTAGAAGTGACGCAAACTCATGGTTTTCGATTTTGATATCTGAGCACAATATTGAAAATTGAATCATTCCATTTTTGGGAGATCCTGTAATCGATATTGTACTTTTTTGGATTGTTGCAGGTTCCTTTGATCTGGCTCCAAGGAAAAATAATGACCGGTCATTTAGAGTAGCTATCGCCATATGTATGAGAGCTTGTCGATGACGATTGGATATGTTTTTGGGGAGATCTTGTTCTTCGGGCCAAAGCAATCTCAGCCGATTTTGGTCTTCAATATTCAGAGTGGAATGCGGAATACCGACTTCAGGTAAGAGCGCATCAACCTCTATTTTTTTTTGTTTCCACTCTCCTTCTTTGCTTCGGGAACAAAAAATTGGTTCTATACTAAAGCCTTGATTTTTAAGGATTTTAACTCTCCAGCCAAGCTGTTTTTCAAAAGGTTCTCTGGTCAGGGCTTTGTCTAATTCCATCAGCTGTCTCGACCATCTTGGGGTGGAAAGAAGCTGCTCGAGATTTTTATGTTTTTGGATTCTCTGTGGGTCACTTAGAGATTGTAGAATTGTATCTATGGCACTTAGACCGATACTGCATTGTCCTCTTTTTCCTCGGGTGCAATGACAGCGCATAATTGTGGGGTTGGACTGTAAATCAATCCGTAGTTCGGGCCATCTTTGATCTCCACACCATGCTTGACTTTCTTCCTTATAGATGATTGTGGGAGGGTTTTCTTCAACCCAAATGCGATGCCCGATTCGATCTGCCATTCGCCTTGGTGTTGCTACATTACGGATTTTGGAGCGAAGAACCAGAAGTCTAGACCATAGGTCTTGTAGTGCAGGGAGATTGGGAGGGTGTTGCTTTAGGAGCTGCACTTCTTCTTCCAGTGCTTTTTGAACATGTTGCTGTGCTTCTTGTAGATATGTGATACTTGCTACTTGAAAGGCAAGAGGAGCATTGTTCTGATTGGCCGCTCCAGTAGCGGTGGGACGGCATATTACTTCTTGAATCGAAGTTTTACTTTGTTTGTATACCCAAAGCCATGCTGAATGATCTTCTAGAACTTTTCCCTGCACCATTCGTGCAGGAATATGCAGTATATGTTCAACACCAAATTCTTCTGCCCAGGTAAGCAGTGCATCAATTGGCATGTTGGGGTATAAATCCATTTGTTCCTCTTTTTCTGTATACAGTATATAATTAATTCCTTCTACGACAATGAGAGTTCAATGCCTTATCAACATCCAAATTTTGACCGTTTTTCTGCAATGCCAAAATGCACGTTCATTCCAGCCCCAGAAGATCATGTTCTTCCGGATGGTTTTATGTGTACAACCAACTTTCCAACATATGTTCATACAGAGCAAGGATGGATGTTGGCGAAAAACCCTCGAATGGACTCGCATCTTGTGTGGGTTCCGGAAGAAGAAACCGTATATACCAAAGAGTTTCGATGTATTCGTAAAGGAGATCGGGTCGCTGTTGCCGAAGCTGAAGATGGAACCGAAGGGGTTTTGGTGTGGGAACATGCATTTCAGCAAGAAATAGAAGAAGAAGAGGCTTTTGGTTTTATGCGATCTGAGGTTAGTCGAGAAAAACCGATTGATTATAGCGCGATTTTGGATACATTTCGGCGAAATAGAGACGAGAAAGGATATATTATTTGGGTCATTGGTCCGGCTCTTGTTCATGCAAGAGGAAGAGAAGCAATGGAGTGGATCATAAAAAATGGCTATGCACATGCCGTACTTACTGGCAATGCAGTTGCTGTCCATGATGTCGAAGCCGCTCTTTTTGGCTCTACTTTGGGAATGAAAGCAGATGGTTCGGGTGCTGCTGGGGGACACTCCTATCATATGCGCGCTATCAATGCGGTAAAAAAATCGGGTTCCATCCATAATTTGGTTGATGCGGATATTTTACAAACTGGAATCATGCATGCCTTATGCTCTCATCAGATACCCTATGTTTTGGCGGGTTCGATTCGTGATGATGGTCCTCTTCCGGAAACCATAACCGATGCATTGGAGGCCCAGGCTCAAATGCGGGTCCATACACAAAAAGCGACGATGGTTGTTATGGTGGCGACGGCTTTACATTCGATTGCAGTCGGAAATATGCTACCAACATATTGTACCAGACCCGATGGAACACTTGATGAGCTGGCGACCATTTGTGTGGATCAAACGGAATTTTTGGTGTCGAAGCTGAAAGATCGCGGAACACATCAAGCCTTTGGAATTGTTACCAATGCCCAAGACTTTATGCGTCTGTTACAGATAGAGCTTGCTGCACAAGCAGAATAATATGGATCATGCAAGATTAGGTGTCTGTGACGACATATCGGAAATTGGATCTTCCGATTTGAATTTTATCTTTACCTCGTAGCGGAGCGGTTTTAATAGAGTTGCCATTGAGCTTGAGGCTGCTGAACAGACCATTTCTTTTAATGATATGTCGTTTGCCATCCCATGTAATGGTCGCAACAACCCCTGTTACGAAAAAACCTTCGACCTTGATCATGGCGTTGTTACTTCCAAACGTCATCGGATTGGCTTCTGGATAGAGTTTTCGTCCTTTATCATCCAAAATACAACCATTATTGAGTAGGCTTTTTTCTTTCAGCAGTGCTTTGGCTTCTTTTGCAGACAGCTTAAAGGTTATATCTTGTGTTGGATTGGCGTGTTTTGGATCATAGGAAGGCAGATAAATAACAGCCCGTCCTCGGTAAAACTTATCTTCTTGTTTATCTCCAAGATAGATTAAAGAGAAATTTCCAATTAGGATTTCATCTCGATTGCTCAGTTTTTTTTGTTTGATTTTACTGTTGTTGACAGAAATACCATTTTCAGAGTTGATATCTACGACCTCTGCTCCATCTTCCGTCAGACGGATAATTGCATGCTCACGACTGACAGAAATATTCGGCAGAACCAGATCGCATTCTTCTCCTCTTCCGATTAATATTTCAGGTTTTTCAATCTCAAATCGTTGATCTTGTTGATTTTGAAGTTTGATAATTATTCTAGGCATGATTTCCTCAATGATAATTTCATCGACTATTCTATATTTTGTGC
>Ga0163180_10000578_pt1 | contig 21341 bp, 11 predicted proteins | sample AtlANTMetagenome_2_FD_109647 | JGI IMG/M metagenome (GOLD analysis project Ga0163180, IMG submission 109647) | Marine eukaryotic phytoplankton communities from the Atlantic Ocean - Atlantic ANT 4 Metagenome | ecosystem: Environmental > Aquatic > Marine > Oceanic | place: North Atlantic Ocean...
AGGGGTCGGTCCCGTAGACGTTGATTTCTTCCCAATCGGGGAGCGCATCTCCATCGGCATCGGTATCGGCGAAGTCATACGAGCCATCGCCATCGGTGTCCGCAGGCTCTTCAGATGGGTCACCCGGGCCTTCTTCACTGTCCGGTATACCGTCGCCGTCCGAATCGTCATCGAGGTAATCGGGAATACCGTCTTCGTCAGTATCGACAGGATCGTCGTCCCAATCGGTCGTGCCACCCTCGTATTTGTCCGCAATACCGTCGCCGTCAGAATCGATGTCCATGTAATCGGAGATGCCGTCTCCATCGGTATCGGGTTCTTCGCAGCCAATACCGATTTCTCGGATATCGGGAATGCCATCACCATCGTTGTCGCTGTCCGCAAAATCGAGTTTTCCGTCGAGATCGCTATCGACCAGGAATCCGGTGGTGTCGAATCCTTCTTCGGCGTCAAAAATACAGTTGTTGTCGCTATCGGTATCGACAAAGTCTTGAAGGCCATCTTGATCGGAGTCAATCGGAAGGGTGGCGACATCGTCATCGCCTGCCTCGATGGAGTCCAAAATCCCGTCCTCATCAGAATCTGTATCTTGGAAATTCGGTGTGCCGTCGTCATCGGCGTCTTCGGTGCCGTCGTGCCCGTCGATGATTCCATCTCCGTCTTCATCGTCATAGTCGGTGATCGCGCGTACACCCGTATCCGCGGCTTCTACTGAGTTGTCCTCTTTCGATGTGCACCCGAAGAGAGCGAGAAGAAGAAGGGTGTTTGTGATTCTTGGCTGCATCGTGAATCCACGTTGAAGGGGAGTAATGATGGGGTCGTAACCGATTGAGAGCGATTCCCGGTACCTAGTCGATTCCGGGAACAACAATAAGAAGTGGCTCGGTGGCCAGTAACGTAGTGTAGTCACCGTATACGTTCAGTGTCACTGGATAAATCGCATCATCGGGCAAGGCTTCGACGACGCCATCCAATGTGATCGTGAAAACAAGCTCCTCTCCACTGATTCCGATGGTCAGGTCTTCATACACTTCGGGCGTGACAGTTTGAATAAATCCCCAAGGATCCACATCGACTTCGAGGTGAACGGTGTCGAATTGAACGCCGCCAAGAAGCCATTCCACAGCTCCGACAATCGTGTTGCGGAAAGCGGCATCCGAGCCGAGCCAATGGAAAACGAGAGTTTCCTCTGCAATGTCGTCACCGTCGGAGTCATACATGGAGCTGGTCAAAGCGGCCAAGTCTTCCATTTGGCTCCAATGCGGTGTGTCCTCGGACGCGACTCCAATCAATCGCGCACCGATCTCTGCGGCTGCGTTGCCCACATCGGACATGCTGGCATCCATCGGACAGCCTCCAGGCGACGGATAGCCGGCCTCGGGGTCTCGCATCATGTTGTCTGATGCATAGATCACCACGGGAAGGGCTTCTTCACCACGGAACCCCATACCCCCAATGGAACCGCCGCCAGGGACACCTGACGTCCAGGCTTCGCCACCGGAGCCTCCAAAGGGGTCGCTGCCGGATGCGAAGAGGGGCCTGACATCGGTGTCGGCGTCATAGGCACCATCACAGTCTTGGTCGTAGCCCGCACCTGACGTGGCCTGGTAGAGGGCTTCGAGGGATGACTCTGGGGCATCGGCTCCATTGTGTTCAGGTGTGCTGGCCAAGGCTGCATTTACCCGTTCGGTGTCGCTGGTAATTTGTTGCTGCAAGATAAAGGGCAGGTCGCCATATGATGGGTATCCGAAGTCTGCCGAAGCGTAGTCGTCAAAGGTCGCGAATCCGTACTGTGCCGTGCCGATACTGTCGGCGATCTGGCTGACGATTTCTGTGTACTCTGACGCCATCGCTGAGCGGGTACTGCCCATCGAGCAGGTGGTGTCGATCAAGAAGGCGATGTCGACCTTTTTGAGTTCCGTTTCCATGGTGAAGGTGTACGAGACGCTGACTTCACCTTCCTCGACCTCGACGTAGAGGTCGGTGGTCGACTCGGCATCTGTGGGGTCGGTTCCCGCTGCGATTTCGATGCCATCGGTCACCCCATCTTCGTCGGTGTCGACGTCATAAGGATCGGAACCGGCCTCGCTATCTTCTGCCAGGTCAGAGGCCGCGTCTCCATCCGAGTCGAGGTCAACGTAGTCGGGAGTTCCATCCACATCGGTGTCCCGGGGCTCATCGGAGGGATCGGAAACGCCGCCTTCCTCATCATCGGGAATGCCGTCGCCATCGGAGTCTTCATCGAGATAGTCGGGTGTTCCATCCCCATCGGTATCGACAGGGGAGTCCGCATCTTCACCGGCCTCCCAAGTGTCTCCGATGCCATCGCCGTCTGACTCTTCGTCACGGAAATCCGCATCGCCATCGCCGTCAGTGTCGACGACCCCAGAACCTCCCTCTGTAGTGTCACTCAGGCCATCGCCATCAGAATCGGTATCGAGGTAGTCGGCGATGCCATCCCCATCGGTATCGACGGGGGTGTCGGTGGGTCCGAGCGTATCGCCCTCGATGCTGTCGGGAATACTGTCCCCGTCCGCGTCCGTATCGGTGTAGTCCGCAGAACCATCCTCGTCTGTATCGACTGGCGAGGTCGGGTCAGGCCCGGCCTCGAAGCTGTCGCCTACCGAATCGCCATCCGAGTCGGTGTCGGTGTAGTCGGCTGAACCGTCCCCATCGGTATCGACCGGGGAGGAGGGATCGGTACCCACCTCGACCTCGTCCGGAATGCCATCCCCATCGGCATCCGTGTCGAGGAAGTCTGGTGTTCCATCGCCGTCGGTATCACCGTCTCCTTCGATGGTGTCCGAGATACCGTCGCCATCGGAGTCGGTGTCGACAAAGTCGGGGGTTCCGTCGCCGTCGGCATCGCCTCCACCTTCGTCGATGTCGGAGATGCCGTCGTCATCGGAGTCGGTGTCGATAAAGTCGGGGGTTCCGTCGCCGTCGGAATCGCCGCCACCTTCGTCCGCGTCGGAGATACCATCGCCATCGGAGTCGGTGTCGATAAAGTCGGGGGTGCCGTCGCCATCAGAATCTCCGCCACCCTCGGTGGAGTCGGAGATGCCATCGCCATCGGAGTCGGTGTCGATAAAATCGGGAATTCCATCGGAGTCGGTATCGCCTGCACCTTCGGTGGAGTCGGAGATGCCATCGCCATCGGAGTCGGTGTCAGTGGAGTCGGGGATGCCATCGCCATCGGAGTCTCCCGCGCCCTCATCGGCGTCTGGGATGCCATCGCCATCGGAGTCGGTATCCAGACTGTCGGGTGTACCATCACCGTCTGTATCACCACTGCCTTCGATGCCGTCGGGAATGCCGTCCCCATCGTCATCGCCGTCATAGGCGTCTGGGGTGCCATCGCCGTCGGTGTCCAGTCCATCTTCGTCAATGTCTGGAACTCCATCTCCGTCTGAGTCGAGGTCGAGGTAGTCGCTGATACCGTCCCCATCCGTGTCGACCAGGCCCTCATCAATATCGGCAAAGCCATCGCCGTCGGAGTCGGTGTCCAGGTAGTCGGGGGTACCGTCCAGATCGCTGTCGATGTCACCCTCTTCCAGGTCTGGAATTCCATCGTCGTCGGAGTCGGTGTCCAGGTAATCAGGGGTGCCGTCGCCGTCGCTGTCGATGTCACCCTCTTCCAGGTCGGGAATGCCGTCATCGTCATCATCGTCGTCGTAGTCGTCGGGCACTCCATCACCGTCGGCATCCGCACCGTCCTCTTCCAAGTCAGGAACCCCGTCGCCGTCGGAGTCGGGGTCGATATAGTCGCCCAATCCATCCCCATCTTCGTCGCTATCGCCTTCGGCGCTGTCGCTCAGTCCATCCGCATCGGAGTCGGTATCCAGGTAATCAGGGGTGCCGTCGCCGTCGGTGTCGACAGGTGTGTCGCCATCACCGGCTTCGACGGCGTCTGGGATCCCGTCATCATCGGAGTCTTCATCGAGGTAGTCTGGAATCCCGTCCCAGTCGGAATCGGTGGGTGTTTCGCCGTCGCCGGCTTCGATACTGTCGGAAATTCCATCATCGTCGGAGTCGACATCTCGATAGTCTGGGGTTCCATCGCCATCGGTATCCGTGGGCTCCGTGCTCAGATCATCGTCTCCAGCCTCGACTGCGTCTGGAATCCCGTCGTCGTCGGAATCGAGGTCTTCGCGATCCGGGATGCCATCGCCGTCGGTGTCGACACTGCCGCTGGGGTCGTCTTCGTCTGTGGGGGTGTCTTCGTCTTCGTCCGTAATGGTGTCGCCATCGGAGTCGGCCATCGGGTCGGTGCCGCTATCGTCGGCATCAGTATCGGCGTCTGCGTCTGCGTCTGCATCGGCGTCTGCATCGGCGTCTGCATCGGCGTCAGCGTCGGCATCTGGGGTGGGGGAGCCGGAGTCGGTCGCAGCGGTGCCGGTGTCGTCGTTGTTGACGTTTCCAGAGGAGCCGTAATCATCGATTGTATCTTCGCTGAGATCGCCGAATCCGCCGTCAATAAGCCCCTTTACAGGGGAACATCCCATTAGGCTCAAAGCCACCAGTACTGACGTAAATCCTCTTACATCCACACGACACCTCCCACAGGACCACCCCGCCCTGAGCGGCAAGGATACCTGTTTTCACATGCCGACCACAAGCAAAAACAATGTACGTATAGGAATTGAGTACAAACCTTGGGCATCGGAATTGGCATGCTTCATTTTGAATGTGATGGTGTGCCGTATCGGGACGGGCTTTTCGAGAAGAAACCCGCAACCCTGCGAAGTGTTGGGTTAGCTGGAATCATCAGGTTTTATAGAGCGACCCGACGGACGAGTTCGAGGCCTGCAAGTACAGGACGATATGGGACACAGAAGGCACCAAGACCACTACGGTAAGAAGGCTAAATCGGCGGGATTTGCTGCGCGCAGTGTTTACAAGCTTGAAGAGGTTCAAAAACGGTTTCAGATCATTCCTCGTCATGGTCGTGTGCTGGATCTGGGGTGTTCTCCGGGTAGTTGGTCAAACTATGTCAAGCGAGTAGGAGGGGCCGACACTCACCTTGTGGGCATCGACCTCACCGAGGTGCCCGGCTTCTTGGGACACCAATTTGTGGATTCGGTCTTCGATGTCGATCCCGCAGCCTTACGCGAGGCTCTGGGTGGGGCTGCTGATCTTGTGATGTCGGATATGGCCCCGGCTACAACAGGGAATCGTTTTACCGACCATGTTCGACAGATTGAGCTCGCAGAACAAGCGAGGGTTTTAGCCGCTGAACTGTTGGCACCGGGCGGAAATTTCATCGTCAAGGTGTTTGAAGGTGAGGACGCTCAGGGCTTAGTGGAGCGAATTCGTCAGGACTACGGCAAAACAAAACGCGTCAAACCCAAAGCGGTCCGCAAGGAAAGCGTTGAGTTTTTTGTCTTAGGGATGGGCCGAAAATAGTCCGGTGTGTACGCTATCCCGTGATCCAACGGGTCAGTGTTGGGACCATGCTGCCCGTGCCTCCTGCTGCCATATGCTTGTGACCCTTGTCCAGGAAGGCGGGCCCAGCAATATCGAGGTGGCACCAGGGTGCGCCCTCAACAAATTCGCTCAGGAATAGTGCGGCAGTGATGCATCCGGCGGAGCGACCGCCGACATTCTTGATGTCGCCCCATTCGGCCTTCAACATCGATTTGTACTCGCCGGGTAATGGCATCGGCCAGACATTTTCACCGGCCTCGGCAGCGCTGGACTTCAGGCCGCTGGAAATTCCGTCGTCCTCTGTGAACATGGCCACGTAGTGGTCGCCTAAGGCCACGACGGCGGCACCTGTCAGCGTAGCCAGGTCGATGATCGCATCGACATCCAGTTGGCTGGCGTAATGGAGGCAGTCGGCCAAAACGAGTCGGCCCTCTGCATCCGTGTTGTGAATTTCGACGCGTTTTCCGGAGTACATATCGAGAATGTCGCCGAGTTTGTACGCGTTGCCGCTGACGAGGTTTTCGACTGCGCCCACGATTCCATGGACTTCTGCGTCAGGCTCGAGTTCGCGAATGGCTTTCATCACACCGATGACGGCGGCTGATCCGGCCATATCGCACCGCATGGTAAGCATTCCTGCGCTGGGCTTCAATGAGTAGCCGCCGGCATCGAAGGTGACGCCTTTGCCAACAAGCGCAATCTTCTTCGATGGGGTGCCCTCGGGAGTATATTTCATGTGGATGAAACGCGGTTTGCGGTCGGAGCCACGGCCCACGCCCATGATTCCGCCCATTCCTTCGGCTTCGATCTGGTCTTCGTTCCACACGGTGACCGTCAGCTTGTCGCTTTTCAGGTCGCGTGCCACTTGTGCCAGGGATTCGGGGTAAATGGCGTCGGCAGGTTCATTGACCAGATCCCGAGCGAGAGACTGCCCCGCAGCAACGGCTTCTCCGATCGCAACGCCCGACTCAACGGTTTCGCCGAGCAGAACGAGGTTCTCTACGCCGGACTTTTTGTCGTCACCGGTTTTGTATTTGTCGAATTTGTAGTTGCCAGCCACAAATCCTTCGATAGCGATTTGGGTTTGTGACGCTGTCATGGAGCCAAGGTCGATGGCGATATTCAGGGAACCGGATGCCCGGGCGGCTTTACCCACAGCGCCGGCTGCACCTTGAAACCCGAGTGTTCCTCCATCGCCTAGGCCGACAATCATGAGCCGCTTGGCGGCGATTTTGCCAAATGTCGGAAAAGTGGCAGTCGAACCGGCCGTGGGCTTGAAGTCCTCGTTTGTGAGTGCCGTCAGTAGTGTCCCGTCAAATGCAGCGTCGAGAACAGCAAGGGCACTGTTGAGTGTGTCTTCTGTGACGCCCACTCCGAGGATATCGGCGTCAATGTCAGTATGGTTTTTTGAATCGAGGGAAATTTTCATGATGGCTCCAGGCGGCGTGCGCTTTAGCTCAAATTAGGCTGATGGCAATAACCAGAGTGCGACGAGCAGAATCAAAATCACGAGTCCTGCGGCGCCGAGGAAAAGAGTGTAGGCATCGCTTCGAATCAAGGCGAGACCCCGTGCGAATAAATCCGCGACGGGCCCGTGATCGACAGTCGATGGGGATGTTTTAGGGGTGGACTTGGTCATGGGTTTGGACTCTGGAAGGTCCGATTGTCCCGCATTGGGAAGGGGGAGCTCGCTCCAGCGCCCAGCACCCTGATAGACGGGCTCTTCGGTTTGAGGCTCGGGCACAGATTCGTCAATGGGCACAGGAACTGGAGGGTGTGTGGGCTCGTCGACCTCTTCAGGGGAAGGCTCCGTCGGTTCGGGCCCGAGGCCCTCAAGTTCAGCGGGGGCGTCTTCTGTGCTGTGAAGCGGTGTCACTGTGGCTTCATGTGTGGTTTCTGAATTGGCTGTGACCGCATCTTCTAAGCCGGGAGGGCTGAGTTCGGCGGTGACGGTATGTTCTTCGTCGGAAGGGCCGAGATCCATGGCGATGGGTTGCCGTTCAGGCTCCGTTCTCGGCGGAACATATCCCGGTGCCGCGTTGATCCAGAAATCTTCTTCGGCGGTCACAGGCTCGTGGCCAGAGTCACGTATTGTATACGCCACACGGACCAAGTAGTGCCCTGGAGGAAGGTCGGCGATGCGGAAGCTAAACCGAAAACGCCCAGAGGGATGACGGTCGACCGTGTAGGAGCACGCAATATTACGGAGTCGGTCTTGGCGTTCCTGGTCGAAAACGGCAATTCCAGCCGCGATTTCTTCATGGGTTTCGACACCCTGAGTGGCGCCCACGGTACAGCTAAACAGGACCTCTTCATCGGTGCTGAAGGTGCTGTTGGCCGGTGGCCTGTTCAAAATCAGTTTTCCAACATGAACGATGGTGGGATGCACAAGAGCCGCGACTTCAGCGAGTCGGCTATTGAATTCTGCGATCTTGTTGAATCGATAGGGCGGAGACGGGCTGGTTTCAACACTGATCGCTCTGTTGACGATCGCGGCAGCACGGTCGGCCAATCGAGAATGGAATCGAGGGTTTGAGGGCTCGTTTTTGAGGCGATTATGAAAGCGGTCCTTCAATGCCTGTACATCGCCTTTCTGGAGGCCTTGCTCTGGCATGACCGGAACGGACTGACCTTCCGGCTCGGTATTCGCTGCCCGGAATAGGATCATCGCGAGACTGAAGGTGTCGGCTGTGCGCGTCAGTTGAGGCTCAGTTTCCGATGCTCGGACTTCTTGGGGCAGGTAGATGTCGCCGAGGTAGCCGTCTCGTTGAGCCAAAATCGGCATGTATCGGTTGAGGGTTGGCGTCACCGGGTCCATCAATCGAACGTTTCCATCCTCGTCGAGCATGATGTTTGCAGGCTTTAGCGCGCCGTGTACCGGTAAAACGGTCCCCAGTGTCGCGATGGCGCTGAGCGCTTTGGATAGGGTTTGCAGGACTTCGTCCATGCCGGCTTGGTCAGCCATTCTCCGCTCGAGGGTTTCGGGGTACCTCGGCATCAAAATGGCGGGTGAACCATCGTCCGCAATAAATCGGGCCGACACGTCAACGAGACTCTCATTGTCGGATTCCTCAAGCAGACGGCCTTGCTCGCGCGCTATTTCTCGACAGGCTTCCGCCAGTCGTGGTGGCTCTCTGGGTAAGTCGTCTTCGCCCAGCGGTACCTTGAGGACCCATTCGCTTCCATCGTTAGCATCGCGAACGAGGTAGCATTTTCCCCAAAGTCCGCGTCCGAGAAGTTGACCCACCTGGAAGGAACGGCCATTTCCATCTTGGACGTGATCACCAGTTTTCATCAGGAACCCTTGAGCAAATTATTGGTTTGGATAACCAAGTGGGGCTCTACGCGCCCCTCATAGGCGAATAGACACGGGTGAGGACTTTTCCCAAGTGCCCCAATATTTGCCCAATCTCACCGCTACAGGTCACGGCGTTTACCGTCTTCTAAGGTTCGTCAATGGAGGGTTAGTACGCCAATTTTTAGCTGATCTGGAAAGGCCAGAAGAGGCGGCTAATCGTCAATTTCGAGCATTGATAAACGCTGGCAGCAAGTGTCAATTCCTACGCGAACATGGTGTCGAGAAGATCCAGACGCTGGCCGACTTCCGAAACGCGATTCCGATTCGGACCCATGCGGAAATGAAACCGTGGCTGGATCGCGTGTCCGCAGGGGAGGACGGCGTGCTGGTCAGAGAAAGGACCTCCATGCTTTTAGAGACCAGCGGAACCACGGGTACGCCGAAGCACATCCCGGTGACGGCGACGTGGGCTAAACAGGTTCAGGAAGCCCAACGGCTCTGGACTCTTGCACTCATCCGAGACCATCCAAACCTGCAATCGGGAAAGGCGCTCACCATGGTCTCGCCGGCCGTTCATGGGGAGAGTGTCGGCGGTATTCCGATTGGGAGCAATACAGGGCGAATACGTGCGGCTCAGCCCGGGTGGCTGAAAAAGCGCTACGCGGTACCTGAAGTGGCTATGGAAATCACTGACCCCATCGCACGGCAGTACGCTGTCCTTCGATTCGGATTGGCTACAGATGTCCGCTCGATCACAACGGCCAACCCGTCACTTCTGTTGCTGCTCTTTCGGCGACTTAGCGAATGGAGAGAGTACTTGACCCAGGATCTGGAGGGTGGCACGCTCCGCAATGGACCGGCAGAAGGATTACCAGAAGACCTCCGTGATCGGCTTGAGAAGCGGTTGGAGCCCACCGCGCCTCCCGATGATTGGAGTCCCGAAAAGCTATGGAATCTGGCTTCTGTCAATTGTTGGACCGGTGGGCCGGCCCGGTACTTTGCGGATCGCCTTCAAGCCACACTACCCAACGTGTCGATTCGGGAGTTGGGTGTCACGGCCAGTGAAGGCAGTTTTGCGTTTCCTTTGGCTGCGGACTGGCCAGGAAGCGTGTTGTGGATGGGCGGTCACTTGATGGAATTTGTGGACGCCAATGGTCAAGAGAAATGGCCCTGGGAGCTTGAGTTCGGCGATAGGGTGCGCCTCATTATCAGCACGGCAGCGGGTCTGTATCGATACGATATGGCGGACGAATTGGAAGTGGTGGGGCATTGTCTCAACACCCCTATGGTTCGTTTTGTTGGAAAGTCGGGACGATACCTGAACATGGTGGGCGAACGTGTTTCTGGGGCTCAGGTGTCCGCGGCTATTTCAAGCCTTGGAGTCGATATTGATGGCTTTACAGTGGGTGCCATAGAAGGTGATATTCCTGCCTATGTTATTGGAGTTGAAGGGAAAAGTATCCCAGATGGTTTCGCCCAGCAGTTCGATAGCGCCTTGTCAGAACAGAATGTTGAATATGCCTCTAAACGAAAATCCGGCCGTTTGGGTGAGCCTCTGATGCGTCGGCTTCGGCAGGGTCACTACGCGGCTTACCGGGCGAGACGGGTTAGCGCGGGTGCGCCTGAGGGGCAGTTAAAGGACCCTATTTTGGCGTGCAGTCGAGAGGAGTGGCGGATGGTTGTCGAAGACGGTGGAACACCATGATTTGGGTGGGACGGTTTTTCTTAGGAACTTTGGTTCTCTTTTGGCTGTCGGCATTGGTTCGAGCCATTCGAAGTAAACAGGATGACAGGTATCGTGCGGATCCCGATACGCCGGGGCCGGATGAACCGATTTCGATAGGCGTCGTGATTCCCGCCCGCAATGAGGAGCGCAACATCGGCGCCATAGTGGAGTCGGTTTTAAAACAGGACGCTTCCCGTCTTCAGGTGGTCGTTTTGAATGATGGGAGTACGGATAGGACCGGAGAAATTCTGGCTCAATTTGATGATCCCCGATTGACCGTACTCGATGGTGGGACCGAACCTCTTCCCGAAGGATGGCTGGGCAAGGCTTGGGCATGTCAGCGGGGAAGTGCTCACCACTTAGAGGGACCTGAGCCACCCGAATGGCTACTCTTTGTGGATGCAGACGTGACGCTTCATCCTCACGCGATTTCAGCCAGTCTGGGTCACGCGCATCGCCATGCACTCGCGATGGTGAGCGGTTTAGGTCGACTGATCATGGAAACGTTCTGGGAGAAAGTCCTGCAACCGGTGGTCGCAGGTTTAATCATGGCGGGGAACGATCTCGAAAAGGTCAATGACCCTGATATCAGTGACGATCGACCACTGGCCAACGGTCAGTTTATTCTGGTTCGAAGGGATGCTTATGCCGCCGTCGGCGGTCACAGCGCGGTGCGTTCGGATGTGCTGGACGATGTGGGGATGGCTTCTGCGATCACGGGAGCCGGCTTTCCGTACCACTTGATATTCATGCGGGATTTATTCGACTGCCGAATGTACACCAGCCTGTCAGAAATCTGGGAGGGGTGGACCAAAAATATGTACGCAGGGATGCGGTACTCCACCGTTAATCTCGTGGTTGTCATGGCCTTTGTTGCTTGGACCTCCCTGGTTCCCTATCTGCTGTTGGCCGCGGGTTTTTGGACGGGCAATACAGAGTGGATGGCGTGGGGTGGAGGGCTTGCGGTCCTCATTCAACTGGTCCGTTTGTGGTTGGACATTCAAGTCGGTCAGGACGTGAAATACGGCCCCACACAGCCTTTTGCCATCGTGATGCTGTTGGTGCTTCTGGCTCACTCAGGCTTGCGTGCGAAGCGCGGTACTGCAGCATGGAAAGGGCGAACTGTTCCCATCGTCAAATACGATGATCAAGTGGATGATTCGGGAAGCGATTCGACGTAGAGGCTTTGTGATGGGAAGGCAAAGCTGAGGCCAATCTCGTCCGCGAGGGCCCACAATTGCATTCTGATTTCGTGATTTACTCTCAAGTCATTCGACCAACCGGTGTCGCCCGCGAAGGCGTGGATCATGACTTCAATCGCACTGTCCCCAAAGTTGACCATGGCGACTTCGTGACCCTCAATGAGGCGTTCGTCGGCCTCGAGGATGGTATCGGCACGTTGACAGAATTCATTGATCTGCTCTCGTGTGGCGTCGTAGGTGAAGCCCAGGTTGAATCGCATACGGCGTGCGGTTCGCAGCCCCATATTGTCGACTTTAGCCGAGGCTATGGCTCCATTGGGGATGGTGACGATGGATCCGATAGGTGTGCGAAGTCGAGTCGAGCGGAACCCCACCTCTTCAACGGTTCCACCGATGCCACCCACCTCGATGTAGTCGTCGATTTGGAAGGGTCGGTCCACGAAAATCATGATCGAACCGAATAGGTTTTCGACGGTGTCTTTAGCGGCGAGTGCCACGGCGAGACCGGAGATGGTGACACCGGCGAGAAGGCTGGTCACATCGACGCCGAGATTGTCCAGAATCGACAGTAAACCCAAGGCCCAGATAACGACTTTGACAGCGCGATTGGCCAGCGGGATCAGTTGGTCATCGAGCTTGGTATCCGTCTCTTCTGCTTTGATTTTCCAGAGGTCGGTGACCATGTCGACCAGACGGAGAAATACCACCATGATCGCCACGCTTAGAATGGCCTGAGCGAAGGTGTTGAGAGTGGCGGAAATGCGCACGCCAAACTGGAGGTCCGGAATGCCCCACATAAAGACTGCGCCACTTGCGGCCCAAGTCAGTGGACTTTTAAGTCGAGAGACGAAGTCTTCGCTGACGTCCATGCGCAGTTTCGAGGCCACCCGGACCACTTGGTTTTGAAGCAAGAAATGAGCCACTCGGCCAGCGAGGAATGAAAGAAAGGCCAGAAGCCCGAACAGTACAAACTGCCAGCCTTGCAGGCCCAGGGCGACCGGTCGGTGAAAGTTGGCCGGGAGGGCTTGCCGGAGGGCAGTCGCTTCTCCGGAGAAGGAATTTGCGTACATGGTGGGTACGGCCTGGACAGTCTCGTTTGAGAAGACCCACTGGTCGTCCGCTTTGACGAGGTAGATCTTGGGTGCCCGCTTGTGCAGTTGGAACTTGTGCTCACCCCGTGCATTCTTGTAGTCCGGGTCCGACGAGACGCTATCAAAGTTGATGTACAGCCCTCGAGCATCCATGATCTGCTTGAGGTGGACTGCGGTTTCTTCGACGTCATCAACCGCGGGGAAACAGCTGGCCGCAGCCGCTGGCTCCCAGGTTCCATCAAAGAGGTTGTCAAGCAGCGTCTGTGTCGCCTTGAGCGGGCTCTCACAGCTGGTCTGAGCCCAGGCTGAACCGATGTTGAGCGTGACGATAGCGAGCAGAAAACGAGCGAGTTTCATGGGTCTTCCAGAGACTAGAATGGGCGTTGAGCGTGCTGAGTCACCAGGGCCACAAACTCAGCAAGGGTTGGGTTGGGTTCGATGCCTTGACCGCGGAGGTCTGTTCGCAGGCGCAGAGACACGGTCCCATCCTCTTGTTCTTGTTCGCCGACGATGGCCATCCAGGGAATCTTGGCGTGATGGGCTTCGCGAATTTTGAAGCCGATCTTGTCATCTCGCCCGTCAAGGTGGACGCGGAGACCTGCTGACTCGAGTGCGGTGCGAACGGCTTCACCGTGCTTGGCCGACTTCTCGGAGACGGTGAGCACGCGCACTTGCTCGGGTGCTAGCCAGGTGGGGAATGCGCCCGCGTAGTGCTCGATCAGGATAGCGATAAAGCGCTCCAAGGACCCAAAGATTGCGCGATGGATGACCACCGGGGTGAGTACCTCATTGTTTTTGCCGACGTACTTGAGATCGAATCTGGCAGGGAGCTGATAGTCGAGCTGGATGGTGGCACACTGCCACTCACGGCCGATGGCGTCGACCACATCAAAGTCGATTTTTGGTCCGTAGAACGCGCCGTCGCCTTCCTTGAGTTCGTAGTCGATACCGTTGTTTTTGAGGGCGTTTTCCAGCGCAGCCTCAGCCTGGTCCCAGAGCGCGTCGTCGCCCATCTTCTTCTCAGGCCGGGTAGAGAGCTTGGCCTTGAAGTCCATATCGAAGGCCTTGTAGACCTTGCCAACCAGCGCGAGAAGCTCGGTGACCTCCGGCTCTATCTGCTCCTCGGTGACGAAGAGGTGTGCGTCGTCCTGGCAAAATTGCCGGCATCGAGTGAGCCCTCCGAGTGCGCCTCGAACCTCATTGCGGTGAAGGACACCTTGGTCAGAGATTCGAAGCGGGAGCTCCCGGTAAGACCGCTTCTGGGATGCGAAGATGAGCATGTGAGAGGGGCAGTTCATAGGCTTCAGGCCCATGATGCGCTCGTCCTGGGTCTCGGCGTCGACTTCGCCCTCTTCTGCTCCGAAAGCAAACATGTTGTCGGCGTAGTGATCCCAGTGGCCGCTGGTCTTCCAGAGTTTGGAGTCGAACATCTGCGGTGTTCGGACGGCCACGTAGCCGCCTTTTTCGACCAGCAAGGACCGCATCGCCTCTGAGAGTTCGTGGTAGAGGATCTCGCCCTTGGGTAGGAAGAATGGTGCCCCAGGTGCGTACTCGTGGAACATGATGAGATCGAGCTGCTTGCCCAGAACCCGGTGGTCACGCTTCTCTGCTTCTGCGAGGGCATTCAGGTGCTTTTTGAGCGCCTTCTTGTCAGCCCAAGCGGTCCCGTAGATGCGAGTCAGCATGGTGTTGTTGCTATCTCCACGCCAGTAAGCGCCTGCGAGCTTGGTGAGCTTGAAGGCGCCGATTTGTCCGAGATTGGGAAGGTGGGGTCCGCGGCAGAGGTCCACAAAGTCGGTGCCATCCTGGAAATAGATCTGGAAGTCATCTTGGCCTTCTGCGCGCTCGATGATGTCGACCTTGTACGGCTCGTCACGGTTCTTAAAGAGTTCCACGGCCTCCGCTCGAGGGAGTCGCCGCATGGTGATAGTGTTCTGCTCCTTAATGATGGCCTTCATCTTGTCTTCGATGCGGCTCAGATCATCGTCGGTGATGGGGGACTCGAGCTCGACGTCGTAGTAGAAGCCATGCGAAATGGTCGGACCGATGGCAAGTTTGGAGCCCGGGAACAGTTCTCGAGTGGCCCGTGCCAGCACCTGTGCAGCGATCGTGTGGCGCATCACGTCGAGGCCTGCCTCATCTCGCAAGGTGAGAATACTCACGGCCGCATCGTCGGTGATGGGGACGGAGAGGTCTTGTTCTTGGCCATTCACCTCGATGGCTACAGCCGCACGAAGGAGGCCAGGCCCGATGCTCTCAGCAATCTGAGCGCCCGTGGTGGGTCCATCAAAGGTCTTGATTGAGCCGTCGGGAAGCGTGATCTGCATGAGTTGTCTCCAACATAAGCGCAGGCGAACGAAGGAATGCCTGCCGATTGATAGTGCTGGCTAACCGTTTACGGGGCGCTTTTCAGCCTGTAGTTTCGATAGATTTTGGAGGTGTGTCGAGAACCAATGGAGACAGCTCGCCTCCCAATCGATCAACTTGGTCTTCTAAATCCTCAATCCGAGCCTTTAGCGCCGAGATGTGTTCTTTGGCTTTTGCGAGTTCGGCTTCGAGTTCAAAAATAAAGTCGGCGGCCGATTTACGTTCGGCAGTGGGTGACGACTTGGGTGAACTCGGTTGAGAAGGCATCTGTTTTGTGACTTTAGGGGAATCGGATTCGGATCCTCGAACGTCAAGATTCCCGTGGATGGTGATGACAATGGGCAGCCAGATACCGGTAGGCAACCGACTGAGCCGTTCACCCGCATCGTCAACAAAGGTCAGGTGTGAACGGCTGCTGCTGACATGAACGAAGCTGGTTTGCATGACTTCATCCAAATCCAATCGTCCAGATTCGCCTTTGTTTCCTGCGGGAGTGGATGTGAGACTGCTCCGCTGCTGAGTTCTAAACAAGCCCCGACCAACAAAGGTTTCAAATCTCAACTCAAACATGGGGTCTGCACCGCTATATCGGCGGACCCAGATTTCAAAATTCTTCGCGTTCTTATCCAATCGCAGCCGCCTTGTACCTTTCTCGCCTAACGTCGCCAGGCTTGTCATCAAATACTTCCGGACTTGATGCAGTTGCCGTTGGGCTTGCCGTGCTACACACTGAGTGTAGGAGGAAGCCATGGCGAATCGAGGACTGGCAGCCAAACTGGCGCGAAAAGCGATGACACGTTTGATGGACCGCGTGGGCGGTAAACTGGTCAGTGGTCTGGCGGATACTTCATCGGATGCCCCCGATTCCCGATTCAAGCCGAAGCGGGACCTCTATTCGAAGATGACCGAAAACGAAGACGAATCTGAGGAGACAGAGTGAGCACCTCTTCTCGCGCGCGCGTAGAAAACGAAAGTGTTCCTCTGTCTCAAGTCCAGCCCCAACGTGCCGAAAAGGCAAGCATTGCCCCCAAGTTGAAAATGAAGTTGATTCTCTCTCTTTTGTTGAGTTCGAATGTCCACGCAGCCACATTGACTGTGGGGCCGGGGGGTTCGTATAGCACCATCACGGCTGCGATTACTGCAGCGACTTCGGGGGATCGGATTGAGGTGGGTCCGGGGACCTACAACGAAACCATCGATTTGGCGGGCAAGGACCTGGACGTCATCGGAACCTCAGGGCCCGCGGTGACAACACTCGAACCGGCTACGGCCTTCCTGGCGGTGGTTGTTTACGATGGCGGCGAAGCGGGGTCCCTCGAGGGTTTCACCATTCTCCCGCCGAGTGGGGAGCGGGGGATCTACATTTCCAACTCGTCTCCAAGCGTTCAGGACTGCCGAATAGAAGGGGCCGGAGACTGGGATACCACTTGGGGTGGCGCTGTTTATGTGTCCAACGGGTCGCCGAGTTTTGTTGATATCGAATTGTCGGACAATGAAGGCGCGCGTGGTGGCGATTTTTACGTGGCGGAGGGTTCCATCGTCACCCTTTCCAATGTGACGAGTAACGACAGTGAGTCACGCCAGTACGGCGCGGGCCTGGCTGTGTACGATTCCTCGGTCACCATTTCCAACAGCAGCTTTGACAGTCCGACAGCGCAGAATTCTGGGGGCTTTGCCTATCTTTGGGGGGGGACGCTCACATTGAGCGAAACGGATGTGACAGACCCTCAAGGCAATACGTCACAGGGTGTGGGAATCTTTGCTACCGATCGGAGCATTATTTATTGGTCTGGCGGGGGCGTGTCTGGTGCGATCGCGGCCGAGTATATGTCAGGCTATTCTGGTGGAGCCATTTACCTCGAAGACTCGTCTACCTTTACCGGGACGGGACTTCGGTTTGAAGAAAACACCGCCTACAACGGTGGCGCATTCGAAGTGACGGATGGCAGTGAAGCCAACCTCACGAATGTCACCTTTGAAAACAATGTCGCACATCGAGCTGGCGGTGCGTTGAGGGCCAGTAGCAGTGCTGAAGTGACCTGTTCGGAGTGTTCGTTCGACTCAAACGAAGCGGACAAAGGTGGCGCCGTTGATGTCAGTGTCGAGTCGACCTACAGCGATGTGGGCGGAAGCTATTCGGATAATGAGGCGACGGAAGAAGATGGTGGAGCCATACGGGTGTTTTCCGATGGCGAGTTGAGCATCTCTGGAGCCAGCTTTGAAGGGAATGAAGCGGAACAGTCGGGTGGAGCGATTTACCTCTATCAGGCCACCGATACGGTTTTCATCGACTCATCGAGCTTTGCCAGCAACCAGTCCGAGGTGGGCGACGGCGGTGCGCTGATGGCGGACCTGAGTTCTTCGGTCACGATCAGTGGTTGCAGCTTTGATGACAATACAAGTGCATTGGGTTCGGGAGGAGGCATTGCTTTTGACCCCGTGACGACTGACGAAGTGTTTACGGTGGTAGGGAGTAGCTTTGAGTCCAATCAGGCCGAAGATGAAGGGGGAGCGATCTCGGCGGTTGGCGCTGAGTCGGTCACCATTGAAGACAGCTCTTTCCTGAGAAATCGTGCCCCCAGTGGCGACGGCGGTGCCGTGGCCTTGGATGACAATAGTGAGTACACGTTCCGTCGGGTGATCTTTCACGGTAATACGGCATCGCCCATTTCCGGGAAAGGCGGTGCGCTCTTCGATAAAGATGCCAGCGGAGCCGCGCTTGTAGAAAACTGCATATTCACTGAGAATTCGGCATCCGATGGCGGTGCCATCAACATTCAGGACAACAGCGAACAGGCTGATTTACGCAACATCTCCTTCGTAGGCAATACGGGAGAGAATCAGGCTGCTCACCTGTACCTCCAGAACTCGACGGTATCCTTCGTGAACAACATCGCGTGGGATGGAATCGACGGGGGTGGGTTGTACGCCGATGACCCTGGGTCTGCTGTGGGTTCGGACTTTTATTACAACGATGTCGGTGACAACTCAGGTGGTGACTACTTGGGCGAGCTTTCGGACCCCACGGGTGGAAGTGGGAATATCAACGATGCGCCCATGTTCCGCGCGTACAGTATCGATAGTGATGAAGATAACGATGATCTGTACCTCCGGATGGGAAGCCCATGCATCAATACGGGTGACCCCAGCATTGTCGACGTGGATGGCACGCGTTCGGATATGGGCGCTTATGGCGGCCCGAACGCGGATGCGGATGATGGCGACGGCGATGGGCATACCGATCTGACGGATTGCAATGACGACGACGATGAAGTCTACCCCGGTGCTCCCGAGCTGCCCTACGATGGCGTGGACCAGGACTGCGATGGTGAAGACCTCAGTGATGTGGATGGCGATGGATTCGACGCTTCTGAAGTGGGTGGAGACGACTGCGACGATACGGCGCCGGAGGTTTATCCAGGGGCAACCGAGATTTGGTATGACGGTATCGATTCGGATTGCGGGAGTGATTCCGACTACGATCAAGATGGCGATGGCTACGACTGGGATGTTTATGACGGTCTAGACTGCGACGACACCGACGAGACTATTCTTCCGGGCGCCAGCGATTCATTCGGTGATGGAATCGACCAAAACTGTGATGGTGTCGACGGCGTGGATGCAGACGCCGACGGTCACGCTTCGCTAGCGAGTGGCGGTGATGATTGTGATGATGACAATGTCAGCGTCAATCCTGACGCCCCCGAGGTATGCGATGCGATCGATAACGATTGTGATGAGTCGATTGACGAAGAGCTGCCGGTAGAGACTTACTACGCGGATACGGATGGCGATACGTTCGGCAACGAAGATGTGTCTGTAGATGCCTGCGCTCTACCCGACGGGATGGTCAGAAACGGGTCCGATTGTGATGACACCGACGAGACCATCTTCCCCGGCGCGTCCGAACGGTGCGATGACATCGACAATAACTGCAATGACGAAGTGGACGAAGGGCTGCCCACCAGCACCTATTATTTCGATAAGGACGGGGATGGATTCGGGGATCCCGACAACCCGACGGACGATTGCGACCAGCCGGAAAGCCATGTCGTTAATGACGACGATTGTGATGACGACGATGCCATGGTGTTTCCGGGATCGGTAGACGAGGCCAACGCGAGTGAATGTATGGTCGATGCGGACGGCGATGGTTTTGGGGATGACACCCCCGAACCGGACGGCTTTGTAGCGGGGAGCGACTGTGATGATTCGGATCCTGACGTTTACCCGGGGGGTGACGAGACGGCCGTGAAAGACGGTAAAGACAACGACTGCGACGGCCTGGATGAAATGAACGATGCCGATGGCGATGGACTAGCCGATTGGTACGAGTGGCTCTTGGGTACCGATCCGGATGACCCGGATAGTGATGACGATCGCATTCCAGATGGTGATGAAGTCCCCGATCCAGACAGCCCGGTGGATACCGATGGCGATGGACTGATCGACCCGTTGGATGATGACGACGATGGGGACAACATCCCGACTCGGGACGAGTATTTTATCGATTCTGATGGTGACGGTATGCCCGATCAGGATGTCGATGGCGATGGGATCCCGAACTGGCTCGATACCGATTCGGATGGCGACGGCATCAGCGATAAAGAAGAAGGTACCCGAGACCGCGATGCCGACGGAAAGCCCGATTATGTCGACTACCAAGGCGGCTTGTTGGGCGGTGGCTGTAATGGCTGTGCCAGCCAGGGTAGTGGGGGATCGGGGCCCATTTGGCTGCTTGTCGTGGGACTGGCTGCGCTATTCCGGAGGCGCGAACGGGGAGGCGGGGAACTGCTGGCCTTGGGGGCACTGACGGCTTTTATGACTTCAGCACCGGCGCAGGCCGCGCCCGAATTTCCTCAGGTCGATGCGGGTGGATTCTGGGTGGCGGATACGGCAGGCGACCCACGCCGTTCTTTGCGTGTTTTATACCCGGCATTGGGTGACGAGTGGAACGCGGGAGTCGTGGTGAGCTATGCGGCCAACCCGGTTCGGGAACGTCAACTGAACGGCTATGAAACCTTGGTCGATTCTCTGCTGACGACGCATGTGTATGGCGCCTACGATTATGGGAATGCATTCCGCTTCGATCTGGCGTACCCCTTTACCGCTTATGGGCACGATGCCGCGGGCGGTTTTGTCGCGTCAGGAGATGCGCGCCTGGGGGCGATGTGGGCCTTTAGACCGCCAAAGGGAGGACATCCCGGGTATGCGGTTCAGGCTTTGGCCTGGTTACCCACCGGCAGTACGACCCGATGGGGTGGGTCCAATGGCATTGCCGCTGGTACTTTGTTTTCGGTGGCGCAGGAGATCAATCGCTTTGGGTTTACGGTAAACGCCGGTGTTCGTCTGGGAATGAATCGGCCAGCCCGAGACCTCCGCACGGGTTCAAGCCCGATCGGGGGCGTCGAATTGCACTATTTGCTTCCGGTATTGGATGACACGATCGCTGTGGGAGCGGAGATGGTCGTGCAAGGCGCGACTGGCTTTGGCTCGTTTCCGATGGAGCCTGGCCTCCGCGCGAAGGCGAGGCTTCCAGGAGGGGCATTTGCGAGCCTCGGAGGATCGATGGGGCTGGGTGAGGGCGTCGGTGCTCCGGAGTGGAGGTCGTATATAGGCATCGGCTACGGCGGTATTCCCCCCGAGCCAGAGCCCGAGCGCTCCCAAGTGGTCGTGCCGGTCATTCTTGAGCGCATCGAGAAATCCAGCAAGGATGGGCCCTTGGCCGAATTGGTGGACAATCGAATTGTCATCCGCGAGCAGGTGTTCTTCAGAGAGGCCAAAGCCGAAATTCTCCCTGCGTCTGAGCCTGTGCTTCGGGCCGTTATCCAGGTGCTTTTGGATAACCCCGACATTGAGCACCTCCTCGTTGAGGGGCATACCAACTCGCGGGCCAGCCGTTTGTACAATCGTCGCTTGAGTCAGGCTCGTGCGGAATCTGTCGCGGCATGGATAGAGTTTAACGGTGTGGATGGGGGTCGTTTGATTCCAAAGGGCTTTGGGGAAGACAAGCCCTTAGTAAAGGATAGCCATCCGGATGCGATGATCATCAATCGTCGGGTTGAGTTTACCGTGTTGCGGTCGGATGAGTCGGGTTCCCAAGAGGAGGCGCCTGACGTAAAAGCGCTGCCTAAGGAAGTCCAAGACGATCGCTAAATCCAAGAAAAGTGGTTCCAAAACTAAAGGTTGAGCGCCACTGACCGAAGGAGCGTCGAACGCGGGAGAAACTC